>Ga0207868_1000082_pt1 | contig 126077 bp, 104 predicted proteins | sample Passage237B_FD_187370 | JGI IMG/M metagenome (GOLD analysis project Ga0207868, IMG submission 187370) | Cellulose adapted compost microbial communities from Newby Island Compost Facility, Milpitas, CA, USA - Passage2 37B (SPAdes) (version 3) ...
TCATCCAAAAAATCTGCCTAAATTAACATTGCAAAATTAAAACAGGGTGGCTCAATTTAGTCCGGAAGGGTGGCTCAATTTCACCGGAATTATCACTAAAACAATATTTTTATTGAAAGAAAACAGCACTCCGTTGCGACAAAATTGACGTTCTCTATTCAATCAATGCACAACGTTAAACTAAACTATTCTAATAAAAATTTTTGAGGTTTCTGGCAAAATATGGCTGATGGATGTAACTTATCGTCTGTTTTGACCACCACCATTTTATCGTAGTAGTATCTACAATGCTTAAGCATATTAAAAAGCTTTATAAAAAGACGCTATCTGAAAGATCCCGAATCAAACTGCATTATATTAAATTTCATATAAGAGGTTATTTCTACTCCGGATCGAGCGTTACATGCGTCTGCTGCAAAAAAAGTTTTACGAAATTCCTGCCTCATGGAAAAGTAAAAAGACCCAATGCAGTTTGTCCTTCGTGCAATACACTGGAACGCAACCGGGCTTTATATCTGTACCTGAAGGACAGAACAAGATTCTTTACAGACCAATTAACAGTACTTCATTTTGCCCCGGAAAATAAACTGGAACAACTGTTCCGCAAAATGAAAAACCTTACATACATCTCTGCAGACATCAATCCTGAACTAGCCATGCAGCAAATAGACATTCAATCCATTGACTATCCTGATAGTTATTTTGATGTCATCATTTGCAGTCATGTGCTAGGTCATGTACCTGACGAAGCCAAAGCATTGTCCGAATTAAAGAGAGTGATTAAGCCGGAAGGATCTGTGTTGCTTATGACCAAAATCTATGAAGGGATGCCTGTTACCATTGAAGCACCAGGCTATAATGCAGAAGACCAGGAGATCTTCAGGAAACACGGTCTGGACTTTCCTGAAAGGCTTAACAACGCAGGTTTTGATGTATCAATAGTTGATATGGCAAAGGAGGTTGGAAGTGCGGCCGCTGCAACCTACGGACTTGGGGCCAACGAGCTGATTTATCTTTGCAAGCGGAAAGTTTAAAAGTTTTAAGTAATAAGTTTTAAGTAGTAAGTAAAAGTGGCAATAGGATAATTAACTACAAGGATAGTCAAGCGCCATTTGATGACATTAATAACCAGCAAAAACAACGCCTTCAAACTGAATTTATAGCAATACTGTCCAATGAATGTCTTACTGAAAAGCAAAATGGACTTTTTCACTAATCAAATATCGACTGTATATCTTCTCTTGAAAGGTTTTTCACAAAGCTCTCTTCTGTGGTGATGAGTTCTTCCGCCAGCTTTAGCTTATTCTTCTGAAGGTTCAGAATTTTCTCTTCAACAGTGTTCTGTGAGATAAACTTGTAGGTAAATACCTTATTCTTCTGCCCTATCCTGTAGGCTCTGTCTACCGCCTGTGCTTCAATGGCAGGGTTCCACCATGGATCAAGAATGAACACATAATCTGCTGCAGTAAGGTTCAGTCCAACCCCACCTGCTTTCAGACTTATCAAAAACACACGTACTTCTTCATTTTCCTGGAAATAATCCACCTGAGCCTTTCTGTCTTTCGTGGATCCATCCAGGTAGGCATACGTTATGCGTTTATCGTCAAGGTAGCTTCTAAGGATACTCAGGTGTTTTACAAACTGACTAAAGATAAGGATTTTGTGGTTCTTGCTGATGGCATTTTCCAGCATATAAAGCACATCCTCCATCTTCCCGGAATCTCCGCCATAGTTTTCATCCACCATTAATGGGTGGTTCGCCAGCTGCCTTAATTTAGTCAGCCCCTGTAGTAACAGGAACTGGGAATTACTTACTCCTTTTTCCTCTATGGATTCAAGGATCATATTCCTGTAAGTAGATTTCACCTTTTCATACTCCGTTTCCTGAGAAGGCGTCATGCGGCAGAATTTCACATTCTCAATTTTTTCCGGAAGATCTTTGGCCACCTGAGATTTTTGTCTTCTCAGAATAAAAGGTTTAATAATGGAATATAACCTTTTGATCTTAACGTCATCCCTTTTCTTCTCTATTGGATTAAGGAATTCGTTCCGGAAGAACGACTGACTACCCAATAACCCGGGGTTCGCGAAACTAATTTGCGACCACAGATCCATGGTGCTGTTTTCAATAGGTGTACCGGTAAGGATGAGCCTGTGTGAAGATTTAAGGTCTCGTACCGCCTTGGCAATATTGCTGTCCGGGTTTTTAATCGCCTGTGACTCGTCCAGTATTATATAGTTGAAATAGTAATTCTTTAAATACTCTATATCAATCCTCACAGTGCCATAGGAAGTAAGAATCAGGTCATAGGACTCAAACTGCTCAACATTTTTATCCCTCCCTGTCCCGGTGTAATTTAATATCTTAAGAGAAGGTGTAAACTTGCGCGCCTCCATTTCCCAGTTGTACAAGAGAGAGGTAGGCATAATGAGCAGGGAAGCACTGGTAGCCCCGTTTTCTTTTAATGATTGCAGGAATGCCAGGGTCTGTACGGTTTTACCAAGACCCATATCATCTGCCAGACAGCCTCCGAACTTGTATTTATAAAGAAACTGCATCCAGTTGTAGCCCGCTTTCTGGTAAGGTCTGAGTTCGCCAAGGAACCCGGCAGGAACAGGGTGATCTTCTATTTCTTCAAACTCTCTGAGCTTTTCAAGCTTCTGGCTAATGGTAACTTTCGCAAGATTTCCGGAATGCAGCTCCTGAACAAGAGCCAGATGATGTTTCTTTAATTTCAGATCATTTTCATCCTTTGCATCTTCCATGAAAGCAAATAACTCCGAATACTGGGTAAACCATTCTTCAGGAATTACAGCGATTTCTCCATTAGGAAGCGCAAACTCTTTTTTCTTCTTTAATATATAGTTGCGAAGCTTTAAGAAAGGAATTTCAAATTCACCGAACCTTACAGTAACATAAATATCAAACCAGTCCTGGTTTTCTTTCACCTCCAGACTAATAGAAGATTCGCCAACGAAATAGCGTTTGGTATCCTTTACATTCTGGCGAATGATAAAATCTCTGGAAACCAGCTCATCTCTGTAGCGATTCATCCATGAAAACGCTTCAAAACGTTCAAGCATGAGCTTCCCGTTTTTCAGCTCCAATCCAAGATCTCTCAGCTCCTTAAGAACTGACTTCTCCCACTCCAGCGACCTTTTCACCTTATAAAAAACATAAGAGTCTTTGGTCTTCTCCATCTTTACATAGTTGCTGCCGTTGACATCGGAATTGAAGGTAAAATTGCCGTATTGAAAAGCAAGGTTAAACACAATTTTACAGTCGTCCGCTTCCTGCACTTCTACATCTCCGGAGCCGGAAGAGCCAAACAGGTTCAGACTTTTACCCGCAGTAGCCAGTTCGGTAAATGTTATAACCGGTTTCGGTTCATAATCTTCTGAAAAGATCTGAAATCCTTTTGCATGCACGTCAAACGTTGCAATAAGCGGGGTAACAAATTTTTCATAGTACGTATCCTCCATTTTTCTTGGTACTACTATGAACTTTTTGTTCAGGAATGGTTTCAACTTATTACCATCAACGTCTTTCTCAAAACTGTAGACTTTATCTCCCACCAGCAGCCATGCAGGTGAATTACAGATTATGATGGCATTTTTATATTGAAATTCTACCTTTTCTCCTTCGTATTTGATAGTGGGGAAATAATGCGTATTGTCTTCATTCCGCATAAAATGAAACAATACAGAAGCTTTCTTTGGAACCAGATAGATCCGCTTCCAGGTAGGTTCTCCGTCGTTGCCCATTTCGAAAAGCATCTTATCATGGAGCAGCTCAAGAATTTCGGCCTTTCTGTGCTCTATGTAATCGGCAATCGCTTCCTGCAGCAGGGCATCTCCCTTATCTTTGTTGTATACTTTAAGAAAAAATTCCGCAGGAGTAACTTTCTTATTGTAGAATTTCTTCAGAATCGCATCCTGCTGAATACTATCGGTAAGATGAATCAGCTTAAAATCCTCTTCATTTAATCCCGCTGAAAATTCCTCTGCATTTTTTGAGGATATATTCTGGTGCTTGAATGTTAATCTACCATTCGCATCCAGTTGAACCACATACGATTCAAAAAGATACCCCAGGTATTCATGCTCAAACAATGAATAGATAATTTGGAACGGTTCAGCAGTTGAAACTTTCATTTCGGATTAAACAAGTATACAATATACTAAATTCAGCTATAATAGAAATGAAAAAGAAAAGATAATTATACACAGAAACCCAAGAGGCCTGATTTTAAATATTTTCTCTTATGCTGACCTGAATGGCCCTGTTTGCGGGCCTTATAGAGGCTAAAAAGGTAATTACAATAATTGTGATACCTGTACTGATAAAATCAGGAAGTTCCATTTTTACAGGATAGGCATCAACCAGAGAGGTTTCCATTCCCATAGAAACCATGCCATATTTCTGTTGTGCCAGGCAGAGGCCAATACCCAATGCCAGGCCTAAAATTGCCCCCGAAAAAGCGATCAAAGCTCCTTCTGTTAGAAAAATAGCTCTAACCATGTTGGGTGTGGCCCCCAGTGAGTAAAGAATAGCCACATCCCGCTTTTTGTTGATGGCCAGCATGGTAAGGCAGAAAAATATGTTCATGGACGCAACCGCAAGGATAAACGATATGGTAAAAAACATAAACAGTTTCTCGATTTTAACCGCCCGGAGAAGGCTCGCATGCTGTTCGTCACTGTTCTGCACCAGGAAATCATCGCCAAGCAGTTTCCTTAGCTGATCTCTTACCTTGTTTACCTTATAGCCATCTTTTACCTTTATTTCTAAAGAGGTACGCTTATCTCCGTAGTTTAAAAGCTTTTCTGCAAAATCCAGTGGTACGAAAATATAATTGTCGTCGTACTGCTTTTCTATTGCAAAGACAGCTCCTGCCCGGATGTTTTCTCTGTTAAAAATCTTATCCGGATTTAATGAAGATGCTGCTTTTATATTTTTGGGATACCATACCTGCAATGGATTAAACTCATTGTGCAGGGATATGGCCAGGTTGTACTGAATTCCTCTCCCGATGATGGCATAATCTCTTCCTTTGTCATGAAACTTGAGCTCACCGGCAACAATCATGGAGTCCAGCCTCTTTTGCTGAAGGAAATTTTCGGAAACCCCTTTCATCTTCACCACCATCTGGTCTTCTTTGTATTTAACCAGCACATTGTCTTCTATGACTTCTGTGATGATGGCTACCCCTTCATTGGATTTAATCTTCTCTAAAAAATCATGATCCACCGTAAAAGATTTTCCTTTGACAGCGGAAATCTTTAGTTGAGGGTCGAAGGTATTGTACAGGGACCTGATAAGATCTTCCAGTCCATTGAATACGCTTAATGCAACAACCAGAGACATGGTCACAAAAGCAACCACGAGGATGGAAAGCAGGGAAACTATATTGATAAAATTAATTTTCCTGCCAAATAAAAAATAGCGTCTTGCAATGAAAAAAGGTACTCTCAAAACAGTATCAGGTTTTAAACTTATTCTTCTTCGTTCTCTTCTTCCTCGTTTGCCGCCGGAGGGATGTTCAGTCCGGCAAGAATCTTATCTATATTCGCAGCATACTCTACCGTATCGTCGATATAAAAGGCAAGTTGTGGTATGATTCTCAGTTGTTTGCCAACCCTTTCACCCAGCATTTTCCGTACCTGCTTGGTATTATCTTTTATGTTCTGAAGTACCGATTTTTGATTGGTACTATTTAAAAAACTTAAATAAATAGAGGCTACTCCCAGGTCCGGGCTCACTTTTACGTGTGTAACCGTAATAAATGCCCCCCCAAATATTCCTTTGGTGTCTCTCTGAAAAAGTTCGCCCATTTCTTTTTGAATTAATCTGGAAACTTTTTGTTGTCTTTTGCTGTCCATTTTCCGTATCGATGAAGGATGATTTATTTAATGGAAATTATCAAAATTATACTCATTAAATAAACAAGTAATTATATTTACTTCAAACTTAGTTTTAATTAACAAGTTTTAATCGAAAATTAACAAATAATCTTTTGCCTTGGTTAGATTTTTCAAAACTTTTGACCCCTTTCGTTTAGGGGTTGCAGTTATTATCTTCCTGATTATCAGAATTTCATTCCTGCTAAACGGTAGTCCTCTGCTGCTCAATGAAATCAACTGGCTCACCATAGGGGAAAAGCTGAATTCCGGGGCTTCCATGTACAGAGACATCTGGTATCCCATAGGACCGTTTTCTTCATTTGTATACTATTTTCTGAATATGCTTTCTGGAAAATCACAGACAGCGCTATGGATAACTTCTTCCTTTCTGGTGATTCTTCAGGGCATTTTTTTCAATTTTACCCTGAATGCTGTAGGAGCACTTAGAGATCGGAGCGCTTTGCCTGCTTTGTTTTATTTTCTTTTTGCTACGTTGTTCTTTGACTTTAACACCTTATTTCCCACATTGTTGGGCACGACATTCCTGCTAGTTGCCCTGTATCTCATATTTGAACAGCTTCGAAACGACCTGAAAGAAGAGCTGATGTTGTATTCCGGAATATTTATCGGAATAGCCACCTTATTTAGCATACATCTCGGTACGTTCTTTTTCTTTGCATTCCTGTCTTACCTGTTCTTTGGGGTTCTGGATCTCAGAAAATTTCTTCTGCTGATTGTAGGATTCGCATTTCCTTTTCTGCTTGTCGGAACGTACTATTTTCTAAAAAACGGGACTTCCGAATATATTACCTATTACCTGCTTTCGTTTGTCAATTATAAAAAGACTATTTTCGGCAGTCTTCAGCTTTACGCGCTAATTTTACTTGTTCCGGCTATCATTGTTCTGTTCTCTTTCTTTATCATAGCCAACTCTTCGCGCTATATTAACTTTCAGTACAACCTTATTAAAAGTATGTTGCTTTGGTTAATATTCGGCATACTTTCATTCACGTTATCCAACCATCTTTCACCTTCTTCTACATTCATTTTGGTACCTGGTCTGGCTTTTTTTTCGGCACACATGTTTTCGCTTATTCAACATCGCGTATTTAAGGAATCTTTTTTCGCCGGGACCGCCCTCTTCATCATAGGAATAAGCTTTATATTTTCTTCCGATGCCGCCATACACAACAAGACCTGGAAAATTGAGTCCATGATAGCCTCCGCTGTTAAACCACCTTACAGCGAAATAAAAGGAAAGAAAGTAGTGGTGTTAGGAACGTTTCCGGAAATGTATATCAGCAATACCCTTGCGACACCATATCTGGACTGGCAACTCTCGGAAAAACGCTTTAAGAACCTTAATAACTTTGAAAATATAACTGGAATATACAGAGACTTTCTAAGAGACTCTCCGGATTATATTGTAGATCAAATGGGGCTTGCAGAAAAGATTTTTAAAAAGATACCTTCACTAGGCGCTGCTTACACAAATGTAGAAAATGGGCTATACCAAAAGGTACAACCCATTAATAACACTTATTGATTTTCTCCACTCTGTTCTGATGCCTTCCTCCCTCAAAAGGAGTTTCGATAAACGTGTGCACAAACGTCTTGGCATCATCTATTCCGATAAACCTGGCGGGCAGGCACAGAATATTGGCATCATTATGTTGTCTTGCCAAAGCAGCCAGATCATTAGTCCAGCAAAGAGCAGCCCGGATATCTTTATACTTATTTGCGGTGATGGCTACACCATTGCCGCTTCCGCATATCAGAATTCCAAAATCAAACTCTTTATTTTCTACTGCTTTTGCCAACGGATGCACAAAATCCGGATAGTCCACAGACGCTTCACTAAATGGACCAAAATCCTTTACTTCATAACCTTTGCTTTGCAGATCCGCTATGATTTCCTTTTTATAGGTATACCCGGCATGATCTCCGCCAAGTGCAATTTTTTTACTCATTTATAAGGTCTATAAAATTTATTAATTTAATTATTGTCCCTAAAAAGGAAAGTCCTGCTTCTAAAATAAAGCAGGACTCAAAAATCTTATTAAGAATATGTTAGTTCTTCCAGCTCTTCTTTTTCCTTTCTCTTCCTGTTTACACTGGCAGAGATAAAAATACTCAACTCGTATAATACAAGTAGAGGCAGAGAAATTACAATCTGGCTAATCACATCAGGAGGTGTAATGATCGCTGCGATCACCAGAATCACCACAATGGCATGCCTTCTGTAGGTTCTCATAAAATCAGGAGTCATCACTCCCAACCTGGAAAGTATAAAAACAGCTACAGGCAACTGAAACATTAATCCGCTTCCAAGAACCATCATGGTCAGCGTGGATATATAAGAAGCCAGGTCAAAGTTGTTTTCAATGCCTGGATCCAGGGTATAATTTGCCAGAAAGTTAATAGACATCGGCGAAACGATGTAATAACCAAACAGCACCCCGGAAATAAACAGAATCGTTACATAAAAGATCAGCCCGCTTGCTGCACTGCGCTCCCTGATATACAAACCTGGTTTTATAAAACTCCATATTTCCCAGAATGTATAAGGAAAAGCAAGTATTACCCCTATTACAAAAGCCGCATTAATGTGCATTGTAAACTGTCCTCCCAAAGTTCTGTTTTGGAGAGAAAAGTTCATCTTTTCGATACAAAGCTCAGGACCAAGCTTGCACAGCATTCGGTAGGTCCAGAAATCTGTTTTGGCAGGCCCAAGGATAAGTGTCTGAAACACGAAATCCTTTGCTAGGAAGGCCAGCAAAGAAAATACAACTATTGATATTAACGACCTAATGAGATGCCACCTCAACTCCTCAAGGTGATCGAGAAATGACATCTCTTTATTCTCAGCTTTTGCCACAAATTATTGATTATACGTATAGAGGAAAATCTTCCATCCAGTGGTTGATGTCCTTTTTCACCTTCTGAATAACCTTTTGATCTTCATTGCTCATCAGTACGGTGTCAATAAGATCAACGATTTTTTCCATATCAGCTTCTTTCATCCCTCTGGTGGTAACTGCAGCAGTACCAACTCTCATTCCGGAAGTAACAAACGGAGATTTGTCATCAAACGGAACCATGTTTTTGTTTATTGTAATATCCGCCTGAATCAGGGTATTTTCAGCATATTTTCCTGTAAGCCCTTTAGATCTAAGGTCGATCAGCATCAGGTGGTTGTCTGTTCCTCCTGAAATGATCTCATAACCTCTTTTCTTAAATGCCTCGGCCATTACCTGAGCATTTTTCTTTACCTGCTTCGCATATTCCAGATAATCATCGGAAAGTGCTTCGAAGAAAGAAACTGCTTTTGCTGCAATCACATGCTCCAGCGGACCGCCTTGTACTCCCGGGAAAACAGCCATATCCAGCACATTGGACATCATTCTGATTTCTCCTTTAGGAGTCTTAAGTCCCATTGGGTTTTCAAAATCTTTACCCATCATTATGATTCCACCTCTAGGACCTCTAAGGGTTTTATGCGTGGTAGACGTAACAAAATGACAGTGAGGTACAGGATCGTTTAATAATCCCTTCGCAATCAACCCTGCAGGGTGAGCGATATCTGCAAGCAACAAGGCACCTACCTTATCTGCAATTTCTCTGAATCGTTTGTAATCCCAGTCTCTTGAATAAGCAGAAGCACCGCAAACGATCAATTTTGGTTTTTCTCTTACCGCAATTTCTTCTACTTTATCCAGGTTGATGGTTCCGGTTTCTTTTTCAACACCATAAAATACAGGTCTGAAGTATTTACCGGAGAAGTTCACTGGTGAACCGTGGGAAAGGTGACCTCCATGGGCCAGGTCAAACCCTAGAATGGTATCCCCTGGAGTAAGACAAGCCAGGAAAACCGCCATATTAGCCTGTGCACCAGAGTGTGGCTGCACATTGGCCCATTCCACTTTAAATAGTTTTTTTAGTCTGTCAATAGCCAATTGCTCTGAAAGGTCTACAATCTCGCATCCGCCATAGTATCTTTTGCCTGGCAGCCCCTCCGCATATTTGTTTGTTAACACACTACCCATAGCTTCCATCACCTGACGAGAGGTAAAGTTCTCAGAAGCAATAAGTTCAACACCACTCTCCTGTCTTCTTTTTTCGCGGGCGATTAGATCAAAAATTTCATTATCCCTTAAGGCAGATATAATTGTAGTTTCCATGAAAGAGTTTTTGATTATTTTATTATAAGATCAAAATTAACTTAAAGTGCGTTAGGAACAAAAAATTTCTGTCCCCAAGATGCGTTTATATCCCCGATTTTGCTGTTTTTAATTCAGTTTCGCATTCCAAAAAAGGAAAAATAATTTATATTCTTTAAATAATTACTTTTCGTAAGCCCCCAGATCGGGTTGCGCGTCCCTGTTTTTATTATCCAGATCCATCATTATCTCCAATGGCAACCCGGCATCTATGGCAGGAGAAAGGCTGTCGGGATGAAAATCCAGACGAAATGGATTTTTAAATAGTGGCGCTTTTATAATATTTCCGGACCCGGCAACAGGCTGGTTGCTTTTTACAATGCAATTTCTGAAAAGAAGGTCTCCTCCTGTAAGTACTTCGGAAAACCTGTCTCCCCATACAATACTGTTTTCTATTCGTGTAACACCTCCAGCCCTGGAAAAATCCAGTAAAGGATAATCTCTGAAATAGGAAAAGGAATAACCTGAGATGGTTGAATGCCTGATATAAACAGTTTCTTTCCCTTTTACAGCAATACTGCTGCCGAGCGTATTATACGTCAGGTCGTTCCACAAATAGGTATCGGCAGACAACGAAAATCCTTCATTTTTCATGTTCCGGATAATAGAGTTGGAAACGATCAGTTCCGGAACAGTATCAGTATCCACTACCTCTTCCTGGTATATTCCGGTGCTGGCATTTTCTATGATGGAAAAATTGATTGTGTTGTCTTTGCTTTTGGAAGTAAAGTATATTCCGGCCCATTGCCCCGGCTGATCCTCATAGATTTTGCCTCTTTTATCCGAACCAAAGACCACTTCTCTGTCTTTTTCACCATTGACAATCAGAGTGCCCTCGACCTTTAGAGTGGCATCGTTATGAAACAAAACTTTCGTCCCTTTTTCAATGGTGAGGGTACACCCCTCTGGTATAGTAAGGGAATTATAAATCACAAAAGGCTTGCCTGCCGTCCAGGTTGTATCACATCCCGTCTGGGCATTTACGTAGAAATTAGCATTTTGCGCAAAGCATTCCAGCGCAACAGACTGAATATTACCATTGGTATTAAACAGAATTTTATCCGAAACAACATACGCCTCTGTAGTGTCCGTAGCCTTTAAAACAACCGAGATAAGGATATAAATACTGTCTTTTCCCCTGATTTCCACGTTGGATTCAGAAAAGGACTTTTTTCCGTTTATAATAAGCGTATAAGGAGAATTGGATAGACCTTCCAGAGAAATATGACTTACTTTAACAGCATTCTTACTGTGGTTGTATACCAGTAACCTTTTGGTGATGTTAGGGACGGTCGTGTATAAGGTGTCAAAAAAAATAGTATCGTGTGAAAAAGCCAGTTTAACCGAAGGATCAGTAGTAAGCGTTTCATCTGCTTTTTTACAGCAGGTCAGCATACCTAAAATGCCTATGAAACAGGCTACTATCGTCTTCACTTTCAAGTGCACACTCATATAAAAAATAACGTTGGAATTTTGAAATACCATCCAAAACCCAACGTTACATGTCTTTTAAATATTATTGGTGTTGATTATTTAGCGCCCTCTTTCAGCTTTTCTGCGTTTTCCGCTATACGAAGCTGCTCTATGAAATCTTCAATATGCCCATCCATCACCACTGGAAGGTTATAAACGGTATATCCGATTCTGTGATCTGTAACACGTCCCTGAGGATAATTGTACGTTCTGATTTTATCAGACCTGTCACCACTACCCACCAGTGATTTTCTCTGTGCACCGATTTCTTCGTTTTGTTTTTGAAGCTCGATCTCGTACAATCTCGAACGCAATACCTTCATCGCTTTATCGAAATTCTTAATCTGGGATTTTTCATCCTGACACTGCACCACCACACCTGTTGGAATGTGTGTCAGACGAATAGCGGAATAGGTAGTGTTTACCGACTGACCACCAGGACCAGAAGAACAGAATGTATCTTTTCTGATATCATTCATATTGATTTCAATCTCCACATCCTCCACTTCAGGAAGCGCAACCACTGTTGCAGCAGAAGTATGTACACGCCCCTGGGTTTCTGTTGCCGGAACCCTTTGTACCCTGTGTACTCCGGATTCAAACTTTAGCTTACCATAAACGTCTTCTCCGGAAACAGAGCAAATAATCTCTTTATACCCCCCGGAAGTTCCTTCCGTGTAATCCAGAAGTTCGATTTTCCAACCCATAATTTCCGCCAGCCTCTGATACATTCGGTGTAAATCTCCTGCAAAAATAGCGGCTTCGTCTCCTCCGGTACCTGCACGGATTTCAAGAATAACGTTCTTACTGTCATTAGGATCCTTAGGAATAAGCATCTCTTTGAGCGTTTCTTCCATTTTCTCTTTTTCAGGAACCAGATCATCCAGCTCAGCCTTCGCCAATTCTCTGAAATCAGGATCTTTTTCCGTTTCAAGTACCTTTTTGGCACTATCAATATTATTCAGTATACCCTTATACTTATCATAGGCCTGAACGATTTTCTCAAGTTCCTTATACTCTTTTCCCAATGCAGAATATTTTTTCATATCTGCCATTGCCTCTGGCTGAATTATTAATTCAGAAACCTCCTCAAATCTTTTTTTAATGGCCTCGAGTTTATCAATCATGTTTTTTTAGAAATTTGCCTATACTTACTATACAAAGATAATAAATAAAATCTGAGGATAGAAAGTGACTGTTTTCAAACACAAAAAGGAAGAGATTGATCTCATGAAACGTAAATTATTTTCCATTTCGGCAATATTACTTTTAATAATAACTGCCTGCAACGAGAATCCTGTTGATACTAAAGGGGTTTCGGAAGAACTTCAAAACCGGAAGATCGTAAGAATTACTGAATCTGAGATCTTTGACCTTGCATACAAAACCGGTGAAAATGCGGTTCAAAAAATTACAGAAGAGGTACAGCTGCAAACAGACTCTCTTCTGAAAGCCCAACAGACCGAACAGGCCGGACTGGTCTGCTCCTACGGTTCAATTAAGAATCTTGACTCGCTGGCAAAAGCGCTAAATGTATTCAAGATCAACAAGATAGACTCTTCCTTTAAGAGCTCTACTCCCCTATTCGACGTTGAAACCCAGCTGCTGGACGCGTATAAATACAATAAGGAAAACAAACTGGAAATGCAGCCCAACCTTCAGGCAGTGAACGATACCTTGTTCGTTTTTATGGCGCCAATTTCACTCTCCACTGCCTGCCAAAACCTGAATACAGCTTTAAAAGATTCTTTGCAAAATGATTTTCAGGGGATTTGGAGCATCTATCTTAGAAAAAAATCTATCGTGCTGGCGATACAAAACGAGTCTGGGAAAAAATAAGAGTTTGACCTGATAACTTTCAGGTCAACACTTTTTATCCTACCTGCACTCTCCCTTAATATATTGGGTAACACCCGCTTTTTCAGCATAGCAGGCATTTGGATAGTTCTCACCATTGCAGCCACAAACAGGGTCGTACATTTCTGCACACATTCCTTCCGGGTTAATTTTTGTCGAATCAATACAGGATTCTGTTCCAATCTGGAAAACATCCTTTTTTTCGTCTCTTCCGGAAGTGTTTGTTGGAGCTCCGTTGCAGGCAACCAAAACCACTAGCAATCCAGCCATACAACTTTGATTTACAATAAATTTGTTCATTTTCGTTTTTATATTATCGGGTTAAAACTTTTGATCAGGGAAACTGTTCATCACATAAAACGTCCGGATCAAAACTCAATACTTTTAAAATACGTTTTAAACAAAAGGAGGAGCAAAATTATGGTTTATACTCAAAAAAAAGTTTACGATCACAATTTACATTTTTCTCTTGATGAAATCCCTCCCAGAGTTGAACCCAGAAAAGTATTGATGGCAAGTCCGGAATACTTTGATATCATAGATATCAAAAATCCGCATATGGAAAAAGGGCTGGGCAACCTGAATAAGGAGTTGGCAATCACTCAGTGGGAAAATGTCCGTAATGAATATCTGCGACTTGCAGAGAAGGGGATTATTGATTCCGTGAATATTATATCCGGAGTCCCAGGATGTGAAGATATGGTTTTTGCGGCCAATCAAACCTTTCCCTGGAGAGATGAAAACGGAGAGAAACTGGTAATTCTAAGCAAAATGAGACATTGCTCAAGACAAAAAGAGGTGCCTTATTTTGAAGAATTTTTCCGTGAGGAGGGATATAAGATCAATAAACTCGTAAAAACATCTCTTTTCGAAGGTATGGGAGACCTCATTCCGCACTATGGAAAAATGCTCCTCTATGGCGGCTATGGGTTTCGGACACAAAAGAGTGCATACGATGAAATAGCACAATTGCTGAATGTACCTATTATTGCTCTGGAACTTGTAAATGAAAACTTCTATCATCTCGATACCTGTTTTCTGCCATTAGACGAAGAAACCGTTCTGATATGCGCAGAAGCATTTTCTACAGAGGGACTGAAGACCATAAAAAAGATGTTCCGTGAGGTTATTGCCATTCCTGTACATGAAGCGGCATTGAATTTTTCACTGAATGCACACATTATAAACGATCAGGTAACCGGTAAGAAAGTTGCACTGATGCAAAAAGGAGGGGTTATTACGTTTCATCATCTTGTAAAAAAAGGGTTTGAAGTAATTGAGCTGGACACTTCAGAGTTTATTAAATCCGGCGGAAGTGTGTTTTGTATGAAGATGATGGTGTACTAATCCATCGTATCACTTTAACCTTTTATTTTTATGAGATTTGACCTGGACCAGATAAAGGAAACAGACAATGCTGTTATACACGTTGCTTCGGATGTAGGCGTGCTTAAATCTGTGCTGATTCACAAACCTGATGAAGGCATTGAAAAAGTAACGCCTTCCAGGGCTGTGGACCTTTTGTACGAAGACATCGTGTACCTTCCAAAAATGGTAGAAGAGCATCAGATCTTCACCAGTTTGCTGGGTCATTTCATTGGTGCACACAACGTGCACGACTTCTCAACACTTCTGAAGGACATCTTAACTGAGCAATCAATTAAAGAAGAACTGGTGACTATTGTTTGCCGGCTGGAGCATTGTGACAACAGAATAAAACAGTTTCTGCTGCAGGCAGAGCCTGCGGTTTTAGCCCATACACTGATCTCCGGAGTATACCACAATAAGAAAGAGATTTCCATCTTTTTACCGCTACCCAATCTCATTTTTACCAGAGACCTTGGTACCGTCATCAATAATCACCTTTTGATAGCACAAGCCTCCAAAAGGGCGCGTTCACGGGAGTCCGTACTTTCGTACTTTGTATTTCATTTCCATCCGTTGTTTTCAGCCATAAACAAAAGCAACAAGCTGTTCGGAATTTCAGACAATGTAGAACAGCTGGTAGAAAACAACAACGGACATCTGGGTGTGTTCTCTGTAGAAGGGGGTGATGTGATGATGGTCAATGAAAACCATTTGCTGATCGGCACCAGCGAAAGGACTTCAGAAATGGCGGTTGAGCGTATTATAAGGAAAATCTTTGCAGCCAAAGTTGTCAGTGAAATAACAGTTGTCAATCTTCCTCCGCTACGCTACTGCATGCACCTGGATACAGTGTTTACCATGGTCAGAAGAAATCAAAGCGTGGTATTTGCGCCCCTGATTATGCAGGAAGGGAAAATGAAGATTCAGCACTACTCTGCCAGCAGCGCAAAACCTGTTACGGCCAAAAGTCTGAGCGCCCTCTTAACGGACATTTATCCCGACTGGCAGTTTATTCTTTGTGGAGAAGGGAAAGCCCCGTTTGAAGAAAGAGAACAATGGACAGACGCTTGCAATCTGTTTGCAGTGCGCGAAGGCGTAGCGTTTACCTATGACAGAAATCTTAAAACCAATAAAGCATTACAGGAAGCCGGCTATACTATTGTAAAAGCAACAGACTTACTTCAGGAGCTGAACAACGGAAAAATTAGCCAGGAAGATATTCAGAATACCATCATAAATCTTCCTTCTGCTGAGTTATCCAGAGCAAGAGGGGGACCACATTGTATGACCATGCCACTTTGCAGAGGGTAATGTGGTTTGTCGGGTAAAGACCCATTACAAAATTTGCAACAAACGGTTTATTAATCGTTTCTAAAGCTTAAATTTGCCAAATGAGGTTCAAGCCATTCGTCTTACTTTTTGTATTCTTCCTGACAGCCGGGAAAAGTTACTGCCTGTCCGAAGATCATATTGATGAAAGAGCTGTTGCCTTCGGCACCTGCTTTCCCCAGGCAGTCTACTCTGCCAACATCGACCAGGACCAGTTTGCGCTTACCATCACGCCCAATCCGGTAGAAGGGGTACTGCAGTTATCATTAAAATCAAATGTGTCCGATGAAGCTCAGGTGCTTATTTACAACTCACTGGGCGTCCTGATTAAAGAAGTATATATTACCATTAATCATGGTACCAGTCAGTTTGAAATACCCGTTTCCAATATTCACCCTGGTCTTTATTTTTTAAAGATCAAAGGAAAAATTGTGAACACCACTGGACGATTTATCAAACGGTAATGGCACTTTGTGCACTTTGTGCACATTCTTCCAACCATTTACGTTATTCACTGTTGTTATCCTATGGTCATACTTGTATCCGGCCTTCCCGGCTCCGGCAAATCATTTTTCGCTGAAAAACTGGCTGCACGGCTCGATGCTTACTATCTCTCAAGCGATCGAATAAGAAAAGAAGTATTTAAACATCCAACGTATACCGAAGAAGAAAAAAAAGCCGTATACTCCGAAATGAAAAGACGCCTGATCGCTCTTTTGAAAACAGATTCTTCAAAAAACATTATTCTTGATGCCACCTTTTTTAAAGAGGATCTTAGAAAGACCTTTTGTCGGGAATCCATAACATATAAAACAACCTGCAAAACCTTTATCATCACCGCAAATGATGAGGATATACAAGAACGGGTTAAGCAAAAAAGAGCTTATAGTGATGCAGACTACTCCGTACACCTGAAACTAAAAGAACAGTTTGAATGGCCGCAAAGCGACTACCTGGTGCTTGACTCTTCCTGTCTGCACATTAACCAGATGCTGGATCAGGCAGTTGCCTATTTAAAAACCCTCTGATAGTTCTATGGAAAAGGATCAACTGAACAAACTCATTTTTCCTGATACTTCAAAGCCCCTCTCGCAGGTTGAAACATCTATTTCGTGGGTCCTCTTTTCCGAAAAAAGAGTGTATAAAATTAAAAGACCCGTAAAGACCTCCTTTCTTGATTTTACTTCTCTGGAAAGCAGAAAATATTACTGCGAAAAAGAACTTATACTAAATCAACGGTTTTCTTCCGACCTCTATCTATCCGTACAACCAGTGCGGCAATCCGGCGGCAATTATACCATTGGAGAAGGAAGTGGCCCCATCGTTGATTATGCATTAGAAATGAAAAAGCTTCCTACAGGAAAAGAACTGAACAACCTTCTTTTAAAAAATAAAGTAACGGAAACGGATATACATTCCATTGCAGAAGTGATTGCTACATTTCACCGATCGGTTCCACCTCTGATCATACACAATCAAAGCGATCTTATCAAAGATAAAACCAGTGACATCCTCAACTATTCAGATATATTTTATACCATCGATCCTGCCTTTAAAACATTTATTGAACAAAGCACGAATGACTGCCTTCTGTTTATTCAAAAGAATGCTCCTCTTCTTGAATCCCGCATGCAACAGGGCTACATCAGAGACGGACATGGAGACCTTCACAGCGGCAACATTTTTCTGCTGGATAAGCCGGTTTTGTTTGACTGTATTGAATTCAGTGATGCGCTAAGACAAATAGATGTAATGGAAGAGCTCGCCTTCCTGTCGATGGACTTTGATTGTTTTGGAAGAAAAAATTTTGGGACATTGATTCTTGATTCCTACAATTCCGCAAATCCTGCCATAATAACACCTGAAGACCACCTGCTTTTCTTATTTTATAAGTATTACAAAGCAGGAGTACGAGCCAAAGTTATGGCTGTTCAATGGAGCAGGGAACTGGATAAGAACAGCAGGTTAATGCTCGAACAGCAAATGCAAACCTATATCCTTTTGATGCAGGACTACTTTAAACAATTGCAGGAAGGCTTCTCCTAATTCATCAATGAGTCAAATACTTCATCCAGTCTTGCGGCGGCATGTATATTCAGCTTAAACTTTGAAGTATCCAGTCCTTTCTTGTTATACTTTGAAATAAAAATATCTTTAAACCCAAGCTTCTCTGCTTCTGAAATACGTTGCTCAATCCTGTTTACCGCTCTTATCTCACCACCCAGCCCTACTTCACCGGCAAAGCAAACCGTCTGAGGAATAGCCAGGTCTTTAAAAGACGATATGATGGATGCACAAACAGACAAATCTATGGCAGGATCTTCAATCTTTAGTCCTCCTGCTATGTTTAGGAATACATCCTGAACCCCCAACCGAAGGCCGCCCCGTTTTTCAAGTACCGCCAGCAACATGTTTAATCGTTTCGCATCAAAGCCCGTGGAACTTCTTTGAGGTGTTCCGTAAGTGGCAGGACTTACCAGCGACTGTACTTCTATCAGTAATGGACGATTGCCCTCCAGCGTTGCTCCGATGGTAATACCGCTTAATACCTCATCCCGCTGAGAAAGCAATATCTGCGAAGGATTGGATACTTCTTTTAAACCGGCACCAGACATCTCATAAATACCAAGTTCAGACGTAGAGCCAAAACGGTTTTTGGTTGTACGCATAATCCTGTATGCCATGTGGCGGTCACCCTCAAACTGAAGCACCGTATCCACCATGTGTTCCAGAATCTTAGGTCCGGCAATCGTTCCCTCCTTTGTGATATGGCCGATGAGGAAAACAGGCGTGCCCGATTCTTTGGCAAACTTCAGTAACTCTGCAGTACACTCTCTAACCTGAGAGATACTCCCGGCGCTTGATTCAATAAAGGAAGAATGCAGTGTTTGAATAGAGTCAACAACCAGGATATCCGGTTCCAGTAGTTCAATCTGCTTAAAGATGTTCTGAGTGGAGGTTTCTGTCAGGACATAGCAGTTGTTGGATTTTATACCAAGTCTTTCTGCACGCATTTTGGTTTGTTGCTCACTCTCTTCCCCGGAAACATACAACACCTTGTGATCGACAAGACTTAAGGCAATCTGCAGCATCAGGGTTGATTTTCCGATACCCGGCTCCCCTCCGATCAGCACCAGCGATCCCGGCACGATACCTCCTCCGAGTACCCTGTTCAACTCCTTATCCGTGGTATAGATTCGTTCTTCCTGATCATAAGCCACTTCATTGATCGGCTTCGGTTTGTTGGCAATTTTTGTAGAAGAAGAGGAAGGCTTCCAGGATTTTTTGTCCTCTTTTTGAATAAGCTCTTCCACATAGGTATTCCATTCTCCGCAGGAAGGACATTTGCCTACCCACTTGGCAGACTGTGCACCACAACTCTGACAAAAAAATGAGGATTTTACTTTGGCCATAATCTTATTATCCAAAGATACCATTTATTCCCTAGAGGACCATAGTGTGGAAAAATTTCAAATCCGGCATTAAATATTACTATACCGGGCTAGAGGACTTTTGAATATTTTTGTAATATTGTTCACTATACAGTAAACCAATAAAAAACTAAACTTATTCTATGAGCTTCAGGATTGAAAAAGACACCATGGGGCCGGTAAACGTTCCGGCAGACAAATATTGGGGAGCACAGACACAAAGATCAAAAGAAAACTTCACCATTGGCGGGCATCTGATGCCTATCGAAGTAATCAGGGCATTTGCCATTTTGAAAAAAGCTGCAGCACAAACCAACCTTGAGCTAGGCGTTCTTTCAGCAGAAAAAGCAGAGATTATCAGCAAAGTATGTGAGGAAATCCTTGATGGAAAACTGGATGATCAGTTTCCTTTAGTGGTGTGGCAAACCGGTTCCGGAACCCAGTCTAACATGAACGTGAATGAGGTAGTAGCCAACAGAGCCCATGTACTTCTTGGGGGTAAACTGGATGATGAAAAGAAAAAAATTCACCCGAACGATGATGTAAATAAATCTCAGTCATCTAACGATACATTCCCAACTGCAATGTCTATTGCAGCGTACAAACTGATTGTTGAAGAAACCATTCCAAAGGTAAAATCGCTGAGAGATACGCTTGATGCGAAAGCGAAAGCCTTTGCAGACATTGTTAAAATCGGTCGTACCCACTTAATGGATGCTACCCCTCTTACACTAGGAAATGAGTTCTCTGGTTATGTAGCACAGCTGGATCACGGCCTTAAGACACTTGAAGCTTCTCTTGACCACCTGTCGGAGCTTGCACTTGGCGGAACCGCAGTAGGAACAGGGCTTAATACGCCTAAAGGATACGCTGAACTGGTAGCAAAGAAAATTTCACAACTGACAGGTCATCCTTTCAAAACTGCTCCGAATAAATTTGAAGCACTTGCAGCGCACGATGCAGCCGTAGGAACTTCAGGAGCGCTTAAAAAACTTGCAGTGAGTCTGATGAAAATCGCAAACGATATCAGGCTGCTTGCTTCAGGACCAAGATGCGGTATCGGAGAAATATTAATTCCGGAAAATGAGCCAGGCTCTTCCATCATGCCAGGAAAAGTAAATCCTACTCAGTCTGAGGCGCTTACAATGGCTTGTGCACAGGTTATAGGAAACGATGCAGCAATTTCTGTCGGAGGAATGCAGGGACATTTTGAACTAAATGTTTTCAAACCCGTAATAATCTTTAACTTACTTATGTCGGCAAAACTAATCGGTGATGCTGCCGATAGTTTCAATAAAAATTGCGCAGTCGGTATTGAGCCAAACTTACCGTTCATCAATAAAAACCTTGAAAATTCGTTGATGCTGGTAACCGCACTAAACCCTCATATCGGCTACGAAAATGCCGCTAAAATTGCCAAAAAAGCTCATAAAGAAAATAAAACTTTACGAGAAGCAGCTATAGAACTACAACTATTGACTGACGAGCAATTTACACAATGGGTTAACGCAAAAGACATGATAGGAAGCCTTAAATAATGCTTTAGGGTTTCCTGTCTGCAATTATAAAACAGGATACTCTAAAAACATTATTAAATAGCTACTACCATGAAAAAGAGCGCTCATGTGTTCGGATTGTTAATGTTTCTGGCAGTTTTTGCCGGATATGCCCAATCTGATAAGGAAACTGAAAAAGAATGGGCTAAAAAACTGAAATCACTCACTCCCCTGGAGTATAAAAGACTTGTTGAAGAAAATGAAGCGCTGTCTTCTCAGGTATCTCAGACGGCCAGTTTAAAATCGGAAGTTGATGCCAAAAATGCAGAGATAGAACAGCTTAAAAAACGACTTGCGGGTGGAGGAAGCAGTGGAAACGTTAGCCCTAAAACCGTTCCTGGTGTTGTTTTCAAGGTACAGGTCGGCTCTTTTAGAAATAAGGATTTGTCAAAATATTTTGACAACAACCCTAACTTCAGTGGAGAAGTAGACAAAGATGGGATAAAAAAATACACCCTTGGCAACTTTTCCGACTACTGGGAAGCAAATTCATTTAAAAAAGCTCTCAGAGAAATGGGGGTAAAAGATGCCTGGATCGTAGCTTATAAAAATGGTGAAAGAGTACCTATCAAAGATGTTCTTGAAGGTGTTTTATAATTAAATCTGATACATTCCACATAAAAGGACTGATTCTCAAGGATCAGTCCTTTTTTTATGGAAAATGGTGCAGGTGAACTTTAAGCCTTTCCTTTTCGCCTTCCGCTGCTTATTTAGTATCTTTAAAAATACTTCAAGGAGTTTTCAAGTGGAAAATAAAATAACCTGTCCTAAATGCGCTCATCATTTTAATGTGGAAGAAGCTCTTGCTACCCACATTGAAGAAAAGCTGAAACAGAATTTTGAAAAAGTTCAGAAACAAAAAGAAGCCGAACTGGCGGAAAAGGAAAATAAACTTCGTGCTTATCAGGCAAAACTGGTAAAGGAACGAGAAGACCAGGAGGCTCAGATGAAAAAAATGCTGATTCTGGAAAAGCAAAAACTGGAAGAGCAGCTCAAAAACAAAATGAAAGAAGATTTTGAAATGCAGCTAAAAACGATGCAGGAAGAAATCGAAGAACGCAAAAAGGAAAACCGTGAACTGAAAACCAAAGAGCTGGAACTGCTAAAGAAAGAAAAGGAGCTGAAAGAGCAGCGCGAGGAACTGGAGTTGGAACTGGAAAAAAAACTTTTGAGCAAAACCAAAGAGCTGGAAGATCAGCTAAAGGGAAAGGTACAGGAAGACTTCGAGCTTCAGCTGAAACAACTGCAGGAGGAAGTGGAAGAGCGAAAAAAAGAAAACCGCGAACTGAAAACCAAAGAGCTGGAGCTTCTGAAAAAGGAGAAAGAGCTGAACGATAAAAAGGAAGAGCTGGAGCTGGAAATGGAGAAACGATTCCTCAACAAAGCCAAAGACATGGAAGAAGACATTCGCAAACGGATCGAGGAAAACAACCAGCTTAAAATCAAAGAAAAAGACATGCAGCTTGAAGCATTGAGGAAGCAGATCGATGAAATGAAGAGAAAAGCGGAACAGGGCTCCATGCAGCTGCAGGGTGAAGCACAGGAAGTTGTCCTGGAAGGAATGCTGCGGGAAGTCTTTCCATTCGACCTGGTAGAAGAAGTAGGCAAAGGTGTAAGAGGAGCAGATGTTATTCAAACCGTCAGAAATTCCCTGGGAAAAGATTGCGGCAAAATTATTTATGAAAGTAAGCGGACCAAAGCTTTCAGCGACAGCTGGATAGAAAAGCTAAAAGGCGACCTGCGCGGACAAAAAGCCGATCTTGCCGTGCTTGTTACGGAAACCATGCCCAAAGATATGGAAAAGTTTGGCCTAAGAGATGGCGTTTGGATTTGCTCTTTCAATGAAGTCAAAGGCGTTGCAATGATCCTGAGAGATACCCTTATCAAACTGACAGAGGTTAAAATGTCTCAGGAAAATAAGGGTGATAAAATGCAGATGCTCTATGACTACCTGACCGGAAATGAATTCCGTCAGCAGATGGAAGCAATTGTGGAAGGATTTACCTCCATGCAGGAAGCGTTGACAAAAGAAAAACTCGTTACCCAGAAACTTTGGAAAGAACGGGAAAAACAACTCGAAAAAGTTCTCCATAATACGGTGGATATGTATGGCGCCATCAAAGGAATTGCCGGTAAAGCCGTTGGAGAAATCAAACAACTGGAATCTCCCGACCTGCTGGAAGAAGCTGAATAATGACACCCTTCAGAAGAGTAAATCAGAATAATTGAGCGGGCAACTTCTTTATTTTATAAAAAAGTCAACGTTTTTTTGTATTTTGTATGCTTTATGGAAAAGCGTTGGGTATTTAAACATGTTCCACCGGCTCTCGAGGTTGAGTCGTTGTCAAAGGCGATTAATATCAACGCATCTCTCTCTTCACTACTGATCCAAAGAGGGATAACTACATTCGAAGATGCCAGAGATTTTTTCAGACCTTCTTTGAAAAATCTTCACAATCCATATCTGATGAAAGATATGGACAAGGCGGTCTCAAGACTGAAGCAGGCGATGGTAAATGGAGAAAAAATTCTCATTTACGGAGATTACGATGTTGACGGCACCACCTCAGTAACCCTTGTCTATGGCTTTCTCAGCAAACATTACAGCCAGCTGGACTTCTATATTCCCGACCGGTATAAAGAAGGCTACGGCATCTCCAAAACCGGTATCAACTGGGCAAAGGAAAATGGTTTCTCCTTAATCATAAGCCTTGATTGCGGGATAAAATCCGTCAATGAAATAGCCTATGCCACAGAACTCGGAATAGATTTTATCATTTGTGATCATCATAAACCCGGAGACGCACTCCCGGCAGCATGCGCCGTGCTGGATCCCAAAAGAGCCGACTGTGCCTATCCATATAAAGAACTTTCAGGGTGTGGTGTTGGATTCAAGCTATTGCAAGCCCTGTGTTCCAGTTTAGAACTAAGCGACGAAGAGCTCTTTACATTTCTTGACCTGCTTGCAGTGAGCATTGCATCGGATATAGTGCCGATCACCGGAGAAAACAGAATTCTGGCTTACCATGGTCTGAAGATCCTGAACAATGCTCCACGTCCTGGAATGAAAGCCCTGATTGACATTTCAGGAATATCCAAAGAGCTTACCATTAATTCCATCGTTTTCGGGCTAGCTCCAAGAATAAATGCCGCAGGAAGAATCGCACATGCCAAACACGCTGTTCAGTTATTAATAGCCCGGGACAAGGACGAAGCAGATTTTCTGGCTGAAAAAATTAACGAAAAAAATAAGGTACGAAAAGATTACGACCTGAACATTACCGATGAAGCCATCCGAATGATTGAAGAAGAAATTTCTTCGGATTCAAAGTCTACTGTACTTTTTAAAAATGGCTGGCATAAAGGCGTCATAGGCATAGTTGCCTCCAGATGCATTGAAAAATACTACCGGCCAACCATTATTCTGACGGAAAACAATGGAATGGCCACCGGTTCTGCAAGGTCCGTGGATGGTTTTGATGTCTATGAAGCAATTGCCAAATGTTCGGATTTGCTCGAACAGTTTGGCGGGCATACCTATGCCGCCGGGCTTACCATGAAGCTTGAAAACATTAAGGCTTTTCAGGAAAGATTTGAACAGGTCGTATCCTGCGACATACGGGAGGAGGATTTAATTCCCAAACTGGATGTTGACTTAAAAATTGAACTGTCGCAGATCAATCAGAAGTTTTACAACATCCTGAAACAGTTAGCACCATTTGGGCCAGGAAATATGGACCCCGTTTTTCTTTCTGAAAATGTTCGAGACGATGGCTCTGCCCGGTTACTGAAAGACCAGCACCTGAAACTAAGAGTTTCCCAGGACGGGTTCAACGCCATCGACGCCATCGGGTTCAATATGGCAGAGCCTTTTTACAGAATTTCAAAAGGAGAACCCTTTAATATTTGTTATCATATCTATGAAAACGAATTTAATGGTAAAAAATCTTTGCAATTATTCATAAAGGATATAAAATTTGTCAATTAGAAAGAGGGTCTTCCTTTTATTTTGTTATATAATCAGAGATGATACTCCGAGCTGAACACTTAATTAAGAGATACAAAGCCAGAACCGTCGTCAACAACGTTTCGGTAGAGGTGAAACAAGGGGAAATTGTGGGGCTGTTGGGGCCAAACGGAGCTGGGAAGACCACTTCCTTTTACATGATAGTTGGTCTGATCAAGCCCAATGAAGGGAAAATTTTTCTGGATGATGAAGAAATCACCAAACTTCCCATGTATCAAAGGGCCAAAAAAGGGGTAGGCTATCTGGCTCAGGAAGCATCCGTTTTCAGAACGCTGACTGTTGAAGAAAACATCATGGCCGTTCTCGAAATGACCAAACTTTCCAAAGCTGAACAAAGAAATAAACTTCAGGAGCTCCTTGACGAGTTCAGCCTGAACCATGTACGGAAAAATATTGGGATGGTACTTTCAGGTGGAGAAAGAAGAAGAACTGAGATTGCCCGTGCACTTGCGGTAGACCCTAAGTTTGTCCTGCTCGATGAACCTTTCGCCGGTGTTGACCCAATTGCGGTGGAAGAAATTCAGTCCATTGTTGCGAAGTTAAAGAATAAAAATATCGGTATTCTTATTACCGATCATAATGTAAACGAAACACTTTCCATAACAGACAGAGCCTATCTTTTATTTGAGGGAAAAATCCTTAAATCGGGCACAGCGGAAGAACTTGCTGCTGACGAGCAGGTTAGAAGAGTGTATCTTGGAAAACATTTCGAATTGAAAAGAAAGATTTGACAGATGATTCTGAATCTTATAATGAAGAATATTCTCAAGAGGCGCATTGGCCATATTGAGCGTTTTATGAAAAATCCTCATGAGATTCAGGATCAGTTATTTTTTGATCTTATCCGAAAAGCAAAAAATACCGAATGGGGTAAAAAATACGACTATAGCTCCATCAAGTCTGTTGAGTCCTTTAAACAAACTGTTCCTGTTTCTCCTTACGAATCTCTGTTCCCCTACATAGACCGTATGATGCAGGGAGAACAGAACATTCTCTGGCCCACAAAAATCTCCTGGTTTTCGAGATCTTCCGGTACGACCAATGCCAAAAGCAAATTTATCCCTGTATCGAAAGAGGCCCTGTACCACTGCCACTATAAAGGGGGGAAAGACATGCTCTGTCTTTTCTTTAATAATAACCCCAACAGCAAATTATTTAACGGGAAAAATCTTGGCATAGGAGGCTCTTATTATAAAAACCCAAAGTGGAAAGACTCTTTCTACGGAGACGTTTCTGCTGTCATCATGGCCAATTTGCCCATGTGGGCTCAATATTCAAGAACCCCTGACCTCACCATCGCACTGATGGACGAATGGGAGCAGAAAATTGAGAAAATGGCCAAGGCTACCATCAATGAAAATGTGACCTGTATCAGCGGGGTCCCAACATGGACCATTGTGCTCTTAAACAGAATGCTAGAGCTGACAGGCAAAAAAAACATGCTGGAAATCTGGCCTAATTTTGAAGTGTTCTATCACGGAGCCGTTGCCTTCACTCCTTACAGAGAAATATTCAAAAACTTCTTCCCTGCCTCTCATGTAGATTACATGGAAACCTATACTGCTTCAGAAGGGTTCTTTGGCATTCAGGATCAGAAAGGATCTGATGAGCTCCTGCTGATGCTGGATTACGGAATATTCTATGAATTCATAGACGTTGATAACAACGAGGAAGAATATCCAAAAAGCTACGGCCTTCACGAAGTTGAACTGGGCAAAAGCTATGCTATGGTAATTTCTACCAATGCAGGTTTATGGAGGTATAAAATAGGCGATACGATAAAGTTTACCTCCCTGTCTCCCTATCGCATTAAAATAACCGGCAGAACCAAGCATTTTATTAATGCATTTGGAGAAGAACTGATGGTCGAAAATGCGGAAACTGCTGTAACGAAAGCCGGCTTAAAAACCAGCGCCATTGTAAGCAATTTCACTGCAGCACCAGTATTTTTCGAGGGTAATAAAAACGGCCGTCACGAATGGGTCATTGAGTTTTCCAAGTCTCCCGACGATCTGCAGCTGTTTTCACAAATACTGGACGAAGAGCTCAAAATCGTAAATTCCGACTACGAGGCGAAACGCTATAAAGACATTGCCCTTCAGAAGCCGATCATACATTCTGTACCGCAAGGGACTTTTTACAAATGGATGAAACAGCGAGGTAAGCTGGGTGGCCAGAACAAAGTACCCAGATTATCCAATTCACGTGAGTTTGTCGAGGATATTCTGAAGAATATAAACCTCTAGCTGTAGAGCACTTCACTCATAAGTCGGTCCGCACGGGCATTAAGGGCGAGGGAGCGCTTTATATCTCCATTCTTATAGGCTTCGATCGCCTCAAGTCTGAGTTGGGTATAATGTTTTCTCAGCTTTCTTTGATGAAAATATTTAAAGATATTCCACATACCATAACAACCCCGAATCAAATTGAATTGTTATGACGTATAAACCAGCCCAACTATTTCTATACTGGGATATGGCTTAAAGGCAAGAAATTGTACAAATTCAAGACAGTCTAAAAAAATATTACAGACTGTAAGAAGACATTTCCACTGTTAAAAAAACTTTACAGGCTTTATGATCTGCTGAAAATCAATCTTTAACATAATAAAAATTTAATAGAATTTCATTTTTTCAGGCCCAACTTTTTCCACAAAGTTGTTCTTTTATCCACACACGCAATTCGCACCCTCCAATTTCCTTGTATATCAAGAAACTTAGACGATCCGTCGAAATGCATCCGGTGTTGATAACCTTAATAATTTTTTTTAAGCCCCAAACAAAAAGCGACTAAAAATTTTATCCATACACCTTTGGGGGAAACAACAACCCAAGCAATTCAAAATCAATGGCATACGAAAAACAACCTTTTGTTTACCAGGATCGAAAAATATATTGTATTTTTCCAATCAAATAATTAAGCGCTACATGAACAGAATTAATCAGTTATTCCAAATTGACTATCCAATTATACAGGCTGGAATGGTCTGGTGCAGTGGCTGGAAACTGGCATCGGCAGTGAGTAACGCCGGCGGGCTTGGTTTGATAGGAGCCGGTTCCATGTACCCTGACGTTTTAAGAGAACATCTGATTAAGTGTAAACAGGCGACACAGAAACCTTTTGGAGTGAATGTCCCCCTCTTGTATCCGGAAATCGATAAGATTATCAAAATCATCATTGAGGAAGAAGTCAAAGTCGTATTCACATCTGCAGGGAATCCCGCAACCTGGACCCAAACGCTAAAAGAGCATGGAATAAAAGTAGTTCACGTTGTTTCCAGTGTAAAATTTGCCCAAAAATCGGAAGATGCCGGAGTGGATGCCATTGTAGCGGAAGGTTTTGAAGCTGGAGGGCATAATGGACGGGAAGAAACAACCACTTTTTGTCTGTTACCAATGGTAAAAGAGGCCGTTAAAATTCCTGTTATTGGTGCCGGAGGAATCGCATCGGGAAGAAGTATGCTTGCCGCCATGGTGCTGGGGGCAGATGGCGTACAGGTAGGAAGCAGGTTTGCCGTTAGTGAGGAGTCTTCCGCTCATATCAATTTTAAAAACAGAGTTACCAGCGCAGCTGAAGGAGAAACAGTGCTAACCTTAAAATCCCTTACACCTGTCCGCCTGCTGAAAAATAAGTTTTATGAGGAAGTTAAAGAAGCGGAAGAAAAAGGTGCAGGTCCTGAATATTTAAAAAATTTGCTTGGCAAAGGAAGAGCCAAAAAAGGAATTTTCGAAGGAGACCTTTCTGAAGGTGAACTGGAAATTGGACAGGTTTCTGCCCAGATAAAAGACATTAAACCTGCCGGTCTTATTTTAAAAGAAATTTGGGAAGAATATCTGGCAGTGAAAAAGCAACTGTGTAACCTCTAATCTACTTTCGAAAACACCAGCTCGTCTGTGTCATCGGATAACGTAAGCTTAAGTCCGTCAAAACTATAGCGGAGATTCTTCCGGGCAAGTGCCGTCAAGAAGCTTTGTTCAAACGCGTACGCATTGCACAGCATTTTGGTCGAAGCAATAGCTCCTATGGCTATAGTGTTTTTATTTTGAATGAAGCTTCCACTGATCGAATTGCAACCCGCATTGCCATAAATCTTTCCTTCACGGACATTAAATTCAAGATAAGGAATTCCCTTATCGAAACTGGCTGCTTCTATTACTTTACCATTAAGTGTCCGTAATGCCCAGATGTCATGAAGGCGCCAGTCACCCAAAAAGCTCCCGCACCCTACGAATCTGGATACTTGTTTTCTTCCCTTTTTCTCAGCAGACAACTCCACCCTGTAAGGAAGTGGCTCTCCCAAAGCGCTATCCAGGCACACCTCTTTGGAAAGCTCGATGGAAAGAGAAAAATCCGGTCCCGACCTTGAGAACTGCCAGCGATTAAAATCAGGATGTATGGTATCATTAAGATTGACTCTTACCTCTTCCCCATCAGGGAAATAGAAGACAACTTCCTTTTCAAAATCAATGGTTAATCTCCATGGTTCATCATGCCGGGTAACAAAATCAATCCCCATTTTGCGAAGTTCTTCCTCCTTTTTTAGTTTAACTTCAGCTCTAGACTTGTACAAAACATACTGGTCCTTCACAGATCCTGAATCATTTAAAAGACCAAGGCGATTGATTTTAGATAAAAATTTAGCACTGGTTCCATCCATCTTTTTTATAAGCAGGACAGAATCATTGAGCAATTCCCAGGTTCCCTCCGTTGTCAGTTCAATGCTCTTATTTCCATTTACGCGGATCATTTCCTCCCGGAACAGGCCAGGTCGTTGAATAGTGAGCTTATAGGCCAGAACATCACAATCTGTACATGGCCAGCTACCAACCCAATGGCCAAAAAGTTCTGCATCCGGAACTAAAGGCCCCGTGCCATTGTGGTGTCGGCATCCGAAAAAAGTACAAAAAAGTACAACTAAACAAGGAAGGCTCCATTTCATCGGGAAAGTAAACTAACAAAAGTGTTTTTTGTTTGAGTACTTAGTAGAAACGGAATGGCTATCCAAAAAATATTTTTCTACCCTACCAATGCCAATTAAATTCTGTTAAAATTGCTTTTATATACTACTGGCAAAAACCATTTCCATATATTCTTTATGAAATGTATTCAAAAAACGTTTGTTCTTCCCGCATTTAGAAGAGGTTTTCACCTTATTACAGGTAAAATTGAAGCACAGATTCCTGAACTGAAGACGATATCTGTCGGCATTGCGCATGTTTTTATACATCACACTTCTGCCAGCCTTACGATCAATGAAAATGCAGATCCGACCGTGAGACAGGATTTTGAAAGTCATTTCAACAAAATGGTGCCGGAAAATGCGCCTTATTACAAACATACCCTCGAAGGTCCCGATGATATGCCCGCCCATATCAAAGCATCGCTGATGGGCAGTTCGGTAAATATACCAGTTACAGGAGGTCGTTTTAATTTGGGAATCTGGCAGGGAATCTATTTATGCGAACATCGAGACCATGCCACGGGGAGAGAAATTACGGTAACCATTATGGGAGAGTAGTCGCCACTACTCTACCCATAATGCAAGTCCTTTTAAATACTCCCCTTCAGGATGATAAAGATTAACCGGATGGTCCGCCGGCTGATGTAACTGGAAAAGTATCCGCACATTTCTGCCTGAATCAGCGGCTGCACCAAATATAATCTTCTGGAATAAATCTTTGGTGATATGCTGAGAACAGGAATAGGTAAAAAGCATTCCCCCTTTTTTAAGCTTCCTGAATGCGCGCATATTTATATCCTTATACCCTCTGGCTGCCCTGTCGACAGCTGCTGCAGACTTCGCAAAGGCAGGAGGATCAAGAATAATCAGGTCATAATAGTTCTCTGGCATTTCTTTTAAATACTCAAAGCAGTCTTTGGCTATAGATTTATGGGAAGCATTCGGAAAATTTAATAAAACGTTTTCTTCTGCACCTTTTACAGCCTCCTGAGATATATCAAGAGAATGTACCTCCTGAGCACCTCCGGCCTGTGCATATACCGAAAAGCCTCCTGTATAACTAAAGGCATTAAGTACTTTTTTATTGGATGCAAACTGCTTTACCAATGCACGGTTATCACGCTGATCCAGGAAAAAGCCGGTCTTCTGCCCCTCCACAACATCTATCATAAACTTCAGGCCATTTTCCATAATCTCAAAAGGACCTTTATCTTCTCCTGCTATCCATACTCCCTCTGATTTAACATCCAGGTTCTTTTTAGAACTACCACTGGATCTCAGATACACAGAAGCAAAACCAGCTTTTTTTAACAAATCAAAAAACAGTTCTTTCCTCTGCTCAATACCAGTGATACTGATTTGTACGACTAATGTATCTTTATAAACATCTGCAATAAGGCCAGGCAGGAAATCCCCTTCGGCATGAATCAGCCTGTACGCATTGGTAGTAGCAGCATCTATAATGGATTTTCTTAATTGAATAGCTCTGTCAAGCTTAGCCTTCCAATAGGCTTCATCAAATGTATTATTCTGTTTGTCCCACTCAAACAACCGGCATACAATCTGGCTTTCCGAAGAGTAAAAGCCATAGGCCAGAAATCTGTTGTCGGCATCCACCACTTCAACAATATCTCCATCTTTTGCAGTCGCCTTAGCCACTGCACCCGAAAAAACCCACGGATGTTTATTCAGGACTGCCTTCTCTTTCCTGGGTTTTAACTTTACTATTCTATTCATTGTTTATAAAAAAGAATTCTCCTGATTGCAGGAGAATTGTAATGGTAACAATACTTAATCTTTTATATTCTATTAAGACTTCAACACGTCCTTAATGCGCTTCAAGCCAGTTTTCCCCTACTCCTATGCCTATCTCCATCGGAACCGACATAGGAAGAGCTGTTTTCATAAATTCTTCCACTTTACCCTTTAAAGCATCGATCTCCGATTTATGTGCATCAAACACAAGTTCGTCATGCACCTGCATGATCATGCGGGATTTAAGTTTCTCCTGTTTCATCCAGTTATGGATGTTGATCATTGCCACTTTAATCATATCTGCAGCACTGCCCTGTATAGGCGCGTTAATAGCGTTTCGTTCCGCATATCCCCGCAGGGTAATATTCCGGGAGTTGATATCTCTTAAATACCTTCTTCTTCCCAGTATAGTCTCCACATACTCATGTTCACGTGCTTTATTGATTACCTCATCCATGTACGATTTAATGGCGGGAAACTCTTTAAAATACGCCTCTATAATGTCTGCAGCTTCTTTCCTTGGAATGTCGAGTCGCTGAGAAAGACCAAATGCTGAAATTCCATAGATGATTCCGAAGTTTACCATCTTGGCATTTCTTCTCATCTCAGAGGTTACCTGGTCAAGAGCCACCTTGTAAACCTTACTGGCCGTAGTGGTATGAATATCAATCCCGTTCTGGAACGCTTCAATCATATTCTTTTCCCTGCTGAACTCCGCCATAATGCGAAGCTCTATCTGTGAATAATCCGCAGATAAGATCAGGTAATCGTTGTCACGGGGCACAAACGCTTTCCTGATTTCTTTTCCCCTGTCGGTACGAATGGGTATGTTCTGCAAATTGGGATTTGTACTGCTAAGTCTTCCTGTCGCCGCAACAGCCTGATTGTAGCAGGTATGCACTCTTCCATCCACCTTGCTGATCAGCAAGGGCAGTGTATCAACATAGGTTGATTTAAGCTTCTGAAGTTCTCTGTAATCCAGAATTTCCTGTGCAATCAGATGATCCGGAGCGAGTTTTGAAAGGACCTCTTCCCCGGTGGCGTATTGACCGGTCTTCGTTTTCTTGGCCTTTGGATCTAACTTCAACCGCTCAAACAATACCTCTCCCAGCTGCTTGGGTGAAGCTATATTAAACTCACAACCAGCTTTGGTAAAAATACTTTTTTCTATATCCAGCAATTCCAGATCCAGTTGCTTTGAAAACTCGTTCAGAGCATCCGGATTAATTTTAACACCGGCTCTTTCGATGTCTGCCAGTACGGATAGCAGTGGAATTTCCACCTCATTGAACAACTTTTCCGTTTTCTGTTCTTTGAGAATCGGATAAAGTACATGCTTCAACTGAAGTGTAATATCGGCATCCTCAGCTGCATATTCCGCAATATCCTTCAAAGGCACATCTTTCATATTCTTCTGCTTTACACCTTTCTTCCCAATGAGCGTTTCGATTGAAACAGGAGAATAATTCAGATAATACTCCGACATAAAGTCCATGTTATGTCGCATATCAGGTTCTATCAGATAGTGGGCAAGCATTGTATCAAAGAGTGGCCCATCCACATCAATCCCGTATTTTTTCAAAACAAGGATATCAAACTTCAAATTTTGCCCGACCTTGGTGATTGTTTTGGATTCAAGAACTTCTTTAAACGCCAGCACAATTTCCCTGGCCTGATCGAAATTCTGAGGAACAGGCACATAGTAGGCTTCTCCCTTATAGTAAGAAAAGGCTAATCCGACAAGAGCTGCCTCTGATGCATCAAGACTGGTGGTCTCAGTATCGAAACAGAATTCGTCCTGAACTTTAAGATAGGAAACCAGAGAGGCTATTAGTTCAGGAGTATCAATCACCCTGTAATCATGAACGGTATCCTGTATGGTACTGAAAACTTTTTCTTCCGGTTTTTCTTCAACAGCCACTTCTTCCTCTGCCGTGCCAAACATGGACATCTGACCATTAGCACTTACTTTGGCTGAGGATCGGCCTGAGGAGGTCTGCTGAGCAGGTGTAGCAGTATCCTCTCCGAAGACCCTTTTCTTCAGCGTCCTGAATTCAAGCTCATCAAAAAGTTTTGATAACTCCTCTTTCAGCGGTTCTTTATATCTGAACAATTCCTCATCAAACTCAACAGGAACATCGCAGTGAATTGTTGCCAGCTCTTTTGAAAGAATCCCCTGGGCACCATAATTCACCACATTTTCCTTTAACTTTCCTTTTAGCTTATCGGCATTTGCTATCAGGTTTTCTACCGTATCGTACTCCGCTATAAGTTTTTGAGCTGTTTTCTCTCCGATGCCAGGTATACCCGGAATATTGTCGACACTATCGCCCATAAGCCCCAGAATATCTCTTACCTGATCTACCCGTTTAATGCCGAATCGCTCCAATACCCGAGCAACATCATAGATTTCGTGCCCATTGCCCATATAGGAAGGTTTATAAAGATACACACAATCATTCACCAGCTGACTGTAATCCTTATCCATGGTAAGCATGTACACTGTATAACCCTGTTTGCAAGCCTTGGAGGACAGCGTTCCAATCACATCATCCGCTTCGTAGCCCGGAATGCCTATAAGAGGAATCTGGAATGCTTCCAAAAGTCTTGTAATGTATGGAATTGCAATAGTAATATCTTCGGGCTGCTCCTGCCTGTTGGCCTTATACTCTACAAAACTTTCATGCCGGAAGGTCGGTCCTGCAGTATCAATGGCCACACCAATATGAGTGGGTTTTTCTTTATATAAAACCTCCAGAAGTGAATTGGTAAATCCGAATACAGCGCTGGAGTTGATACCTGTTGATGTTATTCTTGGATTTTTACTGAATGCAAAATGGGCTCTGTAGATCAATGCCATTGCATCCAGGAGAAATAGTTTTTTATCGGAACCGTTCATGAACTAAAATTAATACTTTGTGTGGGAGATTAACAAAGATTTGTTCTGTGTAACAAAATAAAAGTCAAATAAATTCTAGTTTTCAGACGTTTAAAAAGGCTGATCATTTTTTAATTTGAATTTTATCTTTCACTTTTGTTACCCCTGTTACAGAACCCTCTTGCCAACACTGCGTAAGCTGTATTTCAGGGAAAAAACGGATTTTTTTCCTGAAGTCCGTTAGACAAAATGGTTTAATTCTTGTTAAAAAAGTTTATGGCAAATTGCGCCTGACAATCACTTATAAGGCGTTATAACGTATCACGAAATATAATGAAACTATTTTCAGCGATTCTGGATGATGTAGAAATGGAGCAGCTTGAAACTCTCTCGGAGAAAGAAGGCTGCATTGAGGAAAAAGCATTATGGTGGAAAACGGTTGTACAGGCCCATTTTTCACGTGATAAATTTGATCTCTGGAAAGAAGTATTTTATACTCTTTACAAGAAAAATAAAGCCGGCATTGCCTGGCTCCCCTCTCCTGAAGATATTGAAAACTCCAACCTCGCATGGCTTATAGAAGAAAGCGGCAGTAAAGATTACAAAGAGCTTTTCAGCTGGGCTGCCTCTTTCAGAGGACTTTATTGGGAAAAAGCCGTTAAGCGCATTGGTATAGCCTGTAAAGAACCCTATCTGTCCATTCTTGACACCTCCCATGGTGTTGAAGAAGCCATCTGGATGGAAGGGGCATTAATTAACATTGCAGACAGCTGCTTCCTTGCCGATAAAGAAAAAATAGCTATCGTTGAAGGCTGCGAAGACCACAGCCATATCAAAAAGGTGACGTACGAACAACTTGATTTGTATAGTAACCGCATTGCCAATGGTCTTGTGGAGAAAGGCTATAAAAGAGGAGACCGCTTTGTTCTGTACCTTCCTTTTTCCATTGATGCAGTAGCCACATATCTTGGACTTGTGAAAGCTGGAATGATCTCGGTTTCCGTAGCCGACAGCTTTTCTCCGACCGAACTCGCCAAGCGTGTGGAGATGACGGGTACAAAAGCCATTATCACTGTGAACCGCTACACATATGGAGGCAAAACACTGCACATATACGATAAGGTTAAAGAAGCCAATTGTGCTCCAGCCATACTGATAAATGCAGATCGTGAAGATGAATTGCGGGCAGGAGACCTGCAACTGGAACATCTGCTATCAGCAAACGTAACCTGCTCTGAAAAATGTGATCCGTATGATATTACCAACATCCTTTTTTCATCCGGCACCACAAAGGAGCCAAAATCCATTCCATGGACCCATACTACTCCTGTTAAATGTGCAGCAGACGGACATTTTCATCTTAACATTAAAGAAACAGATGTTGTGACCTGGACCACCGGAATGGGCTGGATGATGGCACCCTGGCTGATCTATGCAGGACTGATTAACAAAGCCACCATCGCCTTATTCACAGGTTCTGCCGTTACAGATCAGTTTGGAAAGTTCGCAGAACAGGCTGGCATTACTATCATGGGCACAATACCTTCTGTGGTCCGAGGCTGGATTAAAAACGACTTTATTACCCGGTTTAACTGGAAAGTCCGCCTGTACGCCTCTACCGGAGAGCCTTCGAATACAGACGATTATCTGTACCTCATGGGTATGTCTGATTTTAAAGCTCCCATTATAGAATACTGCGGAGGAACAGAAATTGGAGGAAGCTACATTACAGGTACAGTCTGTGAGCCCGTTTCACCCTCCACGTTTACTACTCCTGCACTGGGGCTCAACTTCTATCTTTTAAACGAACACAAACAACCTGCAAAAGCACATGAAACCGGGGAAGTATTTCTGGTACCTCCCTCGATAGGACTGAGTCAGACTCTGCTGAATAAAAATCACCATGAGGAATATTTCAAAGGAATGCCTGCCGGCCCAGGAGGGGAAGTACTTAGAAAACATGGAGATGCATTTGAAGTCATCCAGGAAGGGCCTTATACGTTTTACAAAAGCGTAGGCAGAACAGACGATGCCATGAATCTGGGAGGCATAAAGATCAGCGCTGTGGAGATTGAAGAAACGCTGAACAAACACCCACAGGTTCTTGAAACAGCTGCAGTTTCCGTTGCTCCCGCAACAGGAGGGCCGGAAAGACTGGTGATTTTTTACACAGAACGAAACCAGACCTTAGATGAAACACAGCTAAAAAAGAACCTTCAGGATTTGCTCACTTCGCAGCTGAATCCACTGTTCAGAATTTCCCAAATCATAAAAGTTCAGACCATACCCCGAACAGCCTCTAATAAAATTATGCGGAGAGAGCTTCGAAAGGTCCTGGAAGAAGTTTAACCCAAAAGGATAAACAATTCCTTTTTCCTCCTGTTTTGTGTGAAAACTTCACATTATGACTGAGGATACAATTCTGGACATATTACTGATTGAAGATGAAATGAGTTCCACCCTTCTTATTGAAAGGCTTAAAAGCGAATTCCATGAGAAGGTGAACATCTATCGGAATGGTCATACTATTGCTAAAGATCTTGAGTTCTTTACCGATAAGGATCTGGATGTTGTTATTCTGGACGAACAATACTCCGATCTCAATATTATTGATGCAGTAAAACTCATCAAAAAAAAGAAACCAGAAGCCAGCGTTATAGTACTTACCAATGAAAAAGAGAATGCCCTGGTGGATAAAGTCAGATCTGCAGGAGCGTTTGATTATGTCATAAAAGATAAATCTACGGTGGACAAAGTTGTTTATGCTTTAAAAGGACTATGGGGAAGCAAGTTTGTTAAAACCGAAAACGTCCGCTTAAAAGCTTCAACAAAATCGTCCCGGACCACCCTTACGATTCTCATACTGGTCGTTTTGTTAATTATTGCAGGAGCCATTTATTACTTCACCCGGTAGGCTTTATCTGCCTTCCGTTTCCCTTCAACGTGAGACAATAAAAAATTGACTCACAGGGATTTTTTTGCACTAACGCCGTGATTTTGCCCGTTGAAGCATTTGAATTATCTTTGATAATCAAATATGCACAATGGTCTTTAGTTCTCTAATCTTCCTCTTTCTATTCCTCCCTGTTTGCCTTACAGGCTATTATATAGTACCGGGGAAATTTAAAAATATATTTCTTCTAGCTTCCAGTCTTTTCTTTTACCTGTGGGGAGAAGCTCAAAACAGCATTGTAATGCTGGTATCCATCATGGCGAATTTCTATTTTGCTTTATTACTGAATAAACCGGCAAAACTAGCCCCCAAAATTACCATAACCCTGGCCGTGATATTCAATCTTGGCTTACTGGTTTACTTTAAGTATTTCAATTTTCTGTCGGAAATTGCAGGTATTCCTTCCGCCGAAAAAATAACCCTGCCACTGGGCATTTCATTTTTTACTTTTCATGCCCTTTCCTATGTAATTGATGTATACCGCAAAACCTCTCAACCTCAGAAAAGTATAGTAAACCTTGGATTATACATTACAAATTTTCCCCAACTGGTAGCCGGGCCCATTGTGCGTTATCCGGAAATATCGGATCAACTGACCGAAAGAAAACATTCCTTTAAGAAGATTGCCAGCGGATTAAAAAGATTTATTATAGGCCTTGCCAAAAAAGTTCTGATAGCAAATAATCTGGCAGGAGCCGTTGATTACACTTTTTCCCAAAATATTTCGGAAACAGGATTTCTGGTAGCATGGATCGCCATTATCACCTATGCCCTGCAAATCTACTTTGACTTTTCCGGATACTCCGATATGGCGGTAGGACTTGGAAAGATGTTTGGCTTTGAATTTCCTGAAAACTTTAACTATCCCTACATATCAAAATCCATAAAAGAATTCTGGCGAAGATGGCACATATCGCTCTCCTCCTGGTTCAGAGATTACCTTTATATCCCTATGGGTGGAAATAAAAAGGGAACGTTAAGAACGTACTTTAACCTGATTGTGGTATTTCTCCTGTGCGGTTTCTGGCACGGCCCCAACTGGACCTTTATCGTGTGGGGGGCATGGCATGGAACGTTTCTGATTCTTGAACGGACTGCTTTGGGCAGGTTTATAGACAGACTGCCTTCCCTGGCTCAACACGTCTATTCCCTTATCGTCGTTTGTATAGGCTGGGTATTCTTCCGTTCAGACAATCTGACAATGGCTTTGACCTACCTTAAAAACATGTTCGTTCCTGAATTCACCTTCAGGGAAAATTACATTATTGTGTTCAGAGACATCGATTTTGTACTAGCACTCATCGCCGGAATAATCTTCTCTGTACCTGTTATTAAAACACTTCTGAATCTCAGAAAAAATACGTTTTTCAGAGAGCGTGAAACCCTGAGAACAACAGCTGACTTTGCCGGGACCTCTGTACTGATCGTTCTGCTGATCTTAAGTATGCTTTCTCTTATCGCAGGTACATACAATCCATTTATTTACTTCAGATTCTAAAATTGAAATGAAAAACAGATATAACGCCAATGATATAATTCTTGTAGCGGCCTTTCTGGTATTGCTTTTCCTTCCTTGCGTACTTTACTTGAACACCCTCATCCATCACAGCCTACCTGAAACTGGAGAAAAGGAACAAACTTTAAAAGCAAAAATTGCTTCCTATGAAACACTTTTAACCGACTCCTTAACATTGAAGCGGGAATTAATAAGCTTTTATTATTATTTAAAAACAAAGGTTCTGAAAGAAAGCAATATCACACCAACTGTTATCCAGGGCTCTAACGACTGGCTCTACTACTCAGGTTATGGAGACGGCTATGCTCTGGAAAGCTATACAGGACAACTAATACTTGCAGATTCCACTTTGTTGAAAATCAAACATAATCTGGAAGCACAGGAAAGATGGTTAAGAAAAAGAAATATTGACTTTTACCTCATCATGTGCCCTAATAAACAAACCATTTATCCGGAATATTTTCCATATAAAAAAGGCATCACGGTTGCAGATCAGATCATGAGTTATCTGAAGACGAATACCACCCTCAAAATAATCGATTTACGGGAGGCATTAATCAAAGCCAAAACAGATCAGCATTACCTGTATTATAAAACAGATTCACACTGGACCAGTTATGGAGGCTTTATTGGGTATACAGAAATTTTGAATCAATTATCGATAAATTATCCCGAACTCAAACCGGTCCCAATGTCTGACTACAAGATAACTGTTGAAGAGGTAAGTGGCAACGATATTGCTGAGATGGTTAATCTTGAACAATACTATAAAGACTATAAATACATCTTTGAACCGGTTACGACCAAAGAAGTTTCTGATAAGAAAAATGTGCTCGTATTCCGTGACTCGTTTTTCAAAAGTTTAAGACCTTTTTTTGCTAACCATTTCACCCTGGCGGAACGACCTCATCAGTGGAATAGCTTTGACTATAAATTCATAGAAGAAGTAAATCCGGAAATAGTATTCTACCAGGTTGTTGAAAGATATTTAACAGCCTTTTCAAGGGAAAATCCCGCAGAACTGAATGAAGATGCCACGGTCATGAATTGACATAGAACGTTTAAAAGCTCTCACTCAAAACCCTATCTGCCTCCTGAATGAAGGGGCTTTATTGCATCTATTGATCAGCCACCACAGCAACTGAAAGACAACCAAACGTTAATATCCCAAAAATAAGACGAGATTAATCATAGGATCGACTTAAGCTGTCTGTAACTAATAGAAGAATGAAAATAGATCCTTAAAAGCTTGACCCAAAATCATCGAAAGCACTTTTGCAATGGATATTCTTCAGGTTTAGTCAGAGCACCTGGAAGGGGGAAGAAGTTAAAAAGCGTATCACCAACAACCGATGAGAACCATACAGGCAACCCCTTTCCACTATTTAAAAGATGTTGCCGTACTTGCATTTTCAATGATAACAAACTCTGTTCTTCTATTCAGTTCCCTTCCTTCGTCTTCATCGTCATTGCTTGCAAGTGGTTTACTTTCACCAAACCCTTTGGCAGATAGTCTGTCTCTGGATATACCTTTAGAGACCAGCCAATTTACAACCTCTTCAGATCTTTTTTGTGACAGGTATTTATTATACTCTTTAGAACCTTTGCTGTCTGTATGCCCGTCTATCCTAAGTTTAACACCAGGGTTTGAGACCAAAAACTTATACAGATTATTCAGTTCGGAATTTGAGTCCTTTCGTAAGGTAGCTTTATCAAAATCGAAATAGATATTTCTAAGTACTCTGGTAACACCTTCAGCTATCTTTTCCAGATAGAAATTCTTTGTGATAACAGAATCCTTCAACACCACATTGGCAGAAGCGAAAACATATCCTGAATAGTCAACGGAAATCGTCAGGTTCGAAGATGGCTTTGCTTTATACTCTTTTGAAAATTTTCCTGAAATACATTTAGCCTCCACTGTATTATCTGAAAAGTTCAGCTTAACAGATGCGTTTAATGGTTCTTTCGAAACAGCATCATATACATTTATATTAAGCTTGTAAACGGATACCAGTTCTTTTGCCGGAGCTTCTTTTACTGGGGCCTCCTTTACAGGTGTTTCTTTGACTGGCGTTTCTTTAACAGGCTCATCTTTTGCTGCTACAGCATTAGATTTAAACAACTCTGTTTTGGGAGAAAGCGATTTTGTCTTTTTCTCTGTCTTTTCTTCTGTATTTTGAGCAATTTCTTCCTTCTTAGGTTGTTCATCAAAATACACCTTATAGATGTCCATGTCTCCAAAACCATCCTTCTTAACGGAAGCAATATATCCAACCTTTCCACCTTCAGCCACCACTATTGAAAAGTCGTCGGCTGTAGAGTTAATTGGGTGCCCAAGGTTTTGAGGCTTACTCCATGTAGATGTAGTGGAATCGTATACAGATTTAAAAAGATCATATCCACCCATTCCATCATGTCCTTTGGAACTAAAGTATAAGGTATTTCCAATAAGGTATGGAGACTCGTCATCATACTCTGAGTTAACAGCAGTAATGTTCTGAGGTTCGCTCCAGTTGGACTTTTTATTCTTTCTGCTGGAGATATAAAGGTCTAAGCCACCTTTTCCACCTTTTCTGTTACTACTGAAAACAACCGTATTTCCATCTTCAGAAATGGTAATCGCGTTTTCTATAAACTCAGAATTTACAGGCTTTCCAAATGGTTTTGGGGAAGACCATTCGTTGTTTTCATCAATAAAACAATAAAAGATATCACCTTTATTTTTATCATTATCTATATAGATAAAAAGCTGCTTACCATCATGACTCAAACCAATGCTGGATTCGTGAAGCTTACTGTTGATTTTTGATCCGACATTTTGTGCTTCACTCCACTTTCCATTGCTTCCCTGTGAGAAGTAAACATCTTCAAAAAATTCGTTGTCTTTGTCTTTGTTACCTCCTATACTACCTTTTCTTCTGGAAGTAAAGAACATGATCTTTTGATCAGCAGAGATAACCGGAGCATAGTCTGGATACTCGGAATTGATTTCCTTTCCAAGGTTTTCAATTTTTACAGGAACAGGATTTTTCACCATTTGAATAGCGGTATTACACTCCTCTATCCTTCTGTTGGTTTTCTTCAGTTCCTCCATTACCTTAGCATTATTATAATCCTTACTGTATGCCCCTGACTGAAGTTTTTCCGCATATTGTTTGTAGAAACTTATAGCCTGATCGAAAGCATAATTATAATGATAAGAAAGTCCGATAAGATATAAAATATTGGCAGCATACTTGTGGTCCAGATCGTATGCCCGAAGTAAATATGGCAAAGACTTCTCTTTATTGATTGTCTCTATATAACATTTACCAGCCATATAGTTTGCCTTTACATGGAGAGAATCAATCTCCAGCACCTGTTTATAGATCTCCAGCGCATCCTTAATGTCACCGAAGTTATAAACCTCGTCCGCCACCTGAATCAACTGCTCTGTTTGTGAAAATGCTGAGCCAGAAACGCACAACAGTACTACTAAGAAATATATTTTAACGAAGCGTTTCATACATAAGACAATTCAATAATTAACTTATAGCATTTCTTTCATACTAATAAGGCACACATAAAGTTTTCTCTGAGAATTTAATATCAGAAACCGAAACGTCTACATCGAACAGATTCATCCTTACATTTGTCTGGGTTCCACCAGACATTACTTTAGAGACTACCTTTGTCGTTGTAGGAATAACTACATTTGCATTGCATTGATATTTCGACCACTTGCGGGTTGTCTTGATAAGCATCACATCCTTTCCCTTCGCACCAAAGCCACTTGTCTGGCCCGCCAGAATAATTCCATCATTAGTAGTTTTACATAAAGCTACCCCATGATCTTCTTCGGGGCCGCCATACGATTTCATCCACTTCATCTTCCCGTCAAAATCCAGAATACTAATGAACGCATCTTCCTGATTCAACCCGAAACTACTCGTGTAACCGGCAATGGCAAACGACTTATCGTCCAGCGTTATAAGATCCAAAAGGTACTCTGCCCCCTGACCTCCCATTGTCTTTGCCCAGATAAGACCTCCATTGGCATCCACACGAATAAGTCCTATTTCCATGTCCACGTCTTTGGATGTAACGCAGGTTCCTCCCAGAATAAATGTACCATCCGGAGCCTGACGCGCTACCCTTCCAAAGTCAGAGGAGTCGGTGCCAAATGCTCTTGTCCATTCTATATCACCATTCTCCTTAAGCTTCACGAAGTAATAATCCCAATCGCCTTTACCGAAGCTGTTTGTTTCTCCTCCTATAATATATCCGTGGTCAATTGTTTCAGATATACTATAGCCATAATCCGTTCTATCTCCTCCTATAATTTTACTCCACAATATATTGCCATCTTTATCCGTCTTCGTAACCAGAATATCTGAATGTTTCACTTCTCCCGAGTTGTTGATGGTTTCTCCCAATATTACAAATCCACCATCCCGCACAACGGTAAGTGTCGATGCATACACACTTCGATCGAGTCCTATTGTTTTTGACCACAGGACATTTCCCGTCATGTCCACTTTAATGAGTAAAATCTGATTATTGTCCTGATTGTAGCTTTCGGTATAACCTACAAGCACGAAGCTGTCTTCTGTTGTTTTTTCAACAAAACCACCAAATTCATTGTCTTTGCCACCGTATGTCTTCGTCCACATATGCCTTCCGACACTATCAATCCTCGTCAGGAAAAAATCTCTTTTTCCCGCACCCACGCCTTGTGTATTTCCTGAAATCAGGTAACCTTTTTCTTTGTCTTTAACCTCAAGTATACTAAGGCATTCCTCATCTCCTTCTCCCCCCAGAGCCCTCTGAAACTCTATATGAGATTTAACAAGCATAGGATATACAGTCTGAGCATAAGTAGGTGCCAGAACCGTCAGAATTGTAAATACGAGGCTGACAATTAATTTGTTCATTCTGATCCTGTTTGAGGAAACCATCGGTCTGCCAGACGTAATAATCTCCCGGACCAATGATTATGTTTTCCGGTTAAATAAATTTATTTCTTAAAGGCTAGTACACTCACACAGCAAGGTTGCTCTCCCTGAAAAGAGTAGCGCAGGTAATACATTCCTGTTGCTTTACTGGTGTAGACAATCGCATTATAATACTTATTATTCTTCTTGTCATAGTTCGTTGCAATCTCCTTTCTATTGGAGTCATACAACGTAACAGTAACATTCTGGCTTGCTCCGTCTTTTCCGCAAAGCACCAGCATATAGCTCGTTTCCTTACTAAATACATACGAATGCTCCGTCTCTTCGCCAACACTTTCCATTTTATAGCTTTTCAGGAAAGTATAGCCATCGCCAAGTTTGGCAATACACTCATCTGAGCTACATTGAGAATATGCTTTAATTGACGCAAAAGCAAAAAATATTAATACCAGGAAAATTGACTTCTTATTCATAAAACTAATATTTAATCCTTTGATAATTATACGGTAATTTTATTTCTTAGATCCTCAACTATAGATCTGATCTGACTCAGCTGATCATCAGAAATAGTGACTTTACTTGTGGTCTGATCTTCCACCACCAACATTCCATCTACCTCTTTCATCACAGATTCCTGATAGATATAGTTAATTTCCACTTTCTTATACACCTCATTCAACCGTTCAAGATCCGCAAGTAACTCGCCTACCTCGGGTCTTGCTTTGTAGTTGGAAAGAAGAAGTATAATTTTCTCCAAAACAATCTTTTGCTCACCGATTTTTTCTTTAAGATCTTCATTGTGGTTTATTTCATGTACTTTTAAAGCAATATGTAACGCTTCAATCCATCCACCACTAAGCATTAGAATGCTTTGCTCTGACCTTTTCTTCTCCTTCAGAAAACGATTGATCTCATCAAATGTAGACGTCGTAATCAAAAGTAGTGAGTCATAGTTGCTATTGTTCTCAGCAATTCTTTTAAATGCTTTTAAATCAAAGAACTGACCAATGCCCAGGTCATCTGATATTCCTTTTACGCAAGAGATATAACTTAGGGCGTCAGAACTTCTATTGTATATATTTATATAACCAAGATCCGTGCTAAAAACACCAAGATTTATAGATTTTTTAAATGTTGTGTTATAATTTGATGCATTTGTAACTTTATTAAGTATTCCTCTCTCATAATCACCACCTGACTCTTTAATCATTGTTGAAATTTCTAGGGGAGAGGGAATAGACTGAATAATACCCTGAATGGTTTTGTCAGATACCTGAACCTCAGGGACAACTACTGCAGAGTCAATGGCAGTTGAAAGCCTCTCATCCGTTGAAGAAGGAGCGCTGCATGCAGATAAAAGTATAGCCAGTAAAATATAACTTCTGTCTTTCATACAATTAATTTTTCTTTTGTAACATCGTTGAGGATTTATCAATAATAATTCTAAGAATATCGAAATACAGGATTGCGAAGAAAAGTCCGGTTATGATCCACAACACAATCAGGTTGAACCAGAATGTGTCCAGCTTAATTGTACCAAGGTACTTGGAAGGGGCATAGAAATGAGACCTGTATCCCAATGTTTTATCCGGCCTTGCTGCAAAAAACACCATATCAACTTTCGGAAGTATTTCTTCTCTTGAAATTTTATAACGATCGACAGAGGTTTGATTTCTAACCAGATCCGATAAACTTTCATTATAAAACATATTTTTAATCTGAGAAGAATTGGATATTCCCTTTTTCTCCATTGCCTCTACTGCACTATTTACCGTCTTATTGTAGAACGTTTCAAGCGTTGGAAGCATTTCTATAATCGTTGCAAGAGATCCTTCTGTTGGTCCCTGATTTTCCAGTGCAGCTATCTGTGCCAGACTCGGAAAACCAGACAATCTTTCATGCTTCTTAATTTCATTCAGAACAATCGTCCATTTAGCTATTCTTTTATCTTCAGCAAGTCCCTCTTCCTGTAATTTCTTAACCAGTTCTTCCAACAATGGTATTCCGTGTGCCAGCTGGAAATTTGAAACAGCTTTTATCTGTTCTTCCTTAAAGAACTCACGCTGATAAGCATTATCTTTAAATTGCGTTACAGCCAGTGCTTCATACCCCCATCTTGAAATCATAAGGTCTGCCACAAACGGAACCTTGTTCTGATCGTTTGTAAGAAAGTCATTCAGTTTATCGAAACTAAATAATGCACCACTTAGAATCATCTGAGGGATCAGAATCAATGGTATAAGAATATATACGATAACTGCTGAATTAAAGGCTGAAGAAATAATGAGTCCTAAGACATTTGCGGCACAGGACGACGAAAATAAAATCAGCCAGTATGCCATATTCATTCCTTTAATATCCAGCACAAAAGTTCCTATAATTACAAACAGGAATGTCTGAATCGCTGAAAACGAGAAAAGAATAATTATCTTGGATAACAGATATCCCAGTCTGCTAAGGTTTAAGAGTTTTTCCCTCTTCAGTATTTTCCTGTCCCGTATAATCTCTTCCGCACTTAAGCTCAAGCCCATAAACAGAGCCACGATTACACTCATCAGGATAAATGCAGGAATATTTTCATTAAACCTGAAAATATATTCATTGGTAGTGTTTTTATATCTGATAACAACGCTTAATATGAGAGCCAGTAAAGGAGCTTCAATAAGATTAATAATCAGGTATTGTTTATTGGATAATTTTCCTTTTAAATCTCTAAGGAAGAAAATCATGGTCTGCTTCGCAATATTGGGAAGATCCAGACCTTTGGGGAGACTAAAGGCACTATCCTTTAGTTTAATAATATCAAAGTTTTTCTTAAAGCTGGTGTACCATTCGCTGGTGGAAATCTTTCTTTGCCCGGTAAAATTACCGTATTCATCAACAACCTGTTCTTCTACAATATTAAAGATCTGTTCAGGGTTAACATTACCGCATGAGAAACATTGGCCCTTTTCTGCATCGGTATGATTGGCAATTTTCTTAAAATAAATAATCCCTTCAACAGGGTTTCCATAAAAGATAGGATACCCGCCTGTATCAAGAATATACATCTTATCAAACATCTTATAGATATCTGACGAAGGCTGATGTATTACTACAAAAATCAGCTTACCCTTTAAGGAAAGCTCTTTCAGCAGGTCAATAACATTTTCCGAGTCTCTTGATGAAAGACCGGATGTTGGTTCATCGACAAACAACACCAGGGGTTCTCTGATCAATTCAAGTGCTATGTTAAGCCTTTTTCTCTGACCACCACTAATGGTCTTTTCCAGAGGACTTCCCACCTTCAGGTCTTTAACATAAGCCAGCCCAAGGCTTCCCAGCAGACTGTCTACTTTTTCCTTAATTTCTTCATCAGGAAGCTTGTCAAAACATAATTTTGCACAATAGAACAGGTTTTCAAATACAGTAAGATCTTCAAACAGTAGATCGTCCTGCGAGATATATCCTATTATTCCATTGGCCTTCTCTTTTTCCTTATGTATGTCTATTCCATTCAACACTACCTGCCCTTTCGATGGCATTTCTATTCCTGACAAAACATTCAGAAGCGTTGTCTTCCCGGCTCCACTGGCTCCCATGATACCAAACAGCGTTCCTTCTCTTTCCGAGATATTGATATCACGCAAGCCTATCCGCCCCGAACGAAACGTATACTCAAGGTCTGTTACATTAAACGTAACCGGCTTTTTATTTTCTTCTTTTATGAAATATCTAATGATATCGCTGTAAAAGAATGTAGCACCGATAGAAGACTTAAGGATACTTCCATAAGGGAAAAGCTTTATTTCCTCCTTATTGACAGGCAAACCGTTTAAGGTAAAGCCATCGCCCTCTGTCTTCAGGAAGATAAGATCAACCGATTCAAGAAAAAGGAACCGTACTGGCGAAAGAATGTGATGATTAAAAACAATGTTGGGAGCAGGCTCCACTTTATCTTCATCTCTTTTAATAAAAAGAAAAGCGGAATCTGTCTTCAGGTCTTCAGGCTTTGAAAATACAAACCATTCTATAAGATCGTGTTCGTTTTTTTCAATGTTAAAACTTTCTGAGACCGTTTCAATGATCTGCTTTCTCTGAGGGGTATAATGTCCGTCAGAACGTACCAGTTCCAGAAGCTCGATAAGTACAATTATCTTCTGTTTCTGAACCAGCGTTTTGTTAATCTTTCTACAAATAGAAAGAGTTCTTACGGAATCTTTTACTGAAGTAAGTTTTTCAGGCTTGTCCTTCTTCTCCTGGTCGTCGATTCCGGCAAATTTATCATATAGTGCAACATACTCCTTAAGCCTGACCTGATCAAGTTTTGAACGGAAGGAATCTATAACATAGTTTCTTTCCTTTTCACTTACCCCAGTATCCTGCTTGGTAATGATAGCATATAACTGTGCCAGCGCCTTAAGTATTTCTTCACTCATAACTTACTTCCGTAACCCTTATTTAAAAGTTTTTTAATTCGAATGGTACATCTACCAGCTCTGAAAATTCCTGTCCTGCTTCCTGCATATCTTCATCGTCTTCATAAGAATACCAAAGCACTTTTGAATTGGAAATCTTTTCAAGTCTTGTTAAAAGATCCAGAAGAAGCTTAGAAGATGCAGTGTTAAAGTATTCCAGTTTAATAGTAAACTCCGTTTTTGGATTTGGATTAGAGGCATACTCTTCCAGCCACTTAAGAATAGGAGCATAAAATCCTGCAGCATCTTCAGGAAGCGATCTGCCTGAAACTTCAAATACGCCAATAGCTTTATCTAGGCAAACTGCGGGAGTATCTTCTGTACCTTCAATTTTTATTGGATTCATATTTATTAATTATTTTAAAGATCTTTAATTCTGGAAATTCTTGTTTTAAATGAGAAGAAGGAGTAAACATCGTTTACCGGTTCAAAAGCAAACTCAAGTTTCTCACCCGACTTTCTGGCTATATCTACAAAACCAAGACCGGCACCTCCCTTCTCAGATATTTCACTTTTAGAAATCATATCCTTGTACAACAGCTTCAGCCCTTCCTTATCAAGAGAGTTGATTTTCTCCAGCTTACTTTTGAGATATGGAACGTCTGTATTAATGATATAGTTACCTGAAGTAATAATATAATAATCAGACTCCTTACCGATCATGAAGATTGCCTCCTTCTCTTTTTCCTGAACACTGTCAGCATGCTTACAAATGTTCTGAAGGCATTCGACCATAACGTTAAAAACTTTCCTTTTAATGTTATTCTCTTCACCGGTATAATCCATATTTCTCTCTGCCATCACCAGAACAGACTTTGTTATCTCCTGCGTGAATTCTCCTTCATATACCAGGATCAAACTCTTGTCTGACATTATCCGGTGAATCTCATAGATATATTTCATAAAAGTTATTATTGATTATTTGTTACTATTCTATTGCCATTTCCACAGATCTGGAAGCCTGAGTTTCACGTTTTACTTACTTTCCCAACACACTAGCGCATCAATAACTTATGTACGGGAAACATTTATACTTTAACTTTCAGGTAAGGGTTTCAATAAATGACCAGTAAATTTGTCTGATTTTCAAACCGTCTAAATTTCCCAACTCTCCTGTCTGCAGAGAAGATCAATGCTTTATAATTCCTCTTCTAACGTAGCTCCGCACCTCCTTATCCTTTTAAAGATTCCTTCCGATCGTCCTTTGATTCCAATACAGAACCAGCAATGAACGCCTCGACGATCCATTATTTCTTCAGATTGAAAGGGGCATAATCCTGTAGCTTCGGATGATTTCAGTTGAAAGAGGAGCTGCTCAAGGAAATTATTAACTGTTCTTTATTTGCTAATGCTTTTATTAGTCTTTAATTTTTTTGTAAATCTTTTCTTCATTATTCACCGAAATAAATTTCGGAGCTACCTCCAGAGCTGAAGATATCGTTTCCTTTGTACCCACGACCAGATAGCTATGAATAAACAGACTCTGATGAAGAAGTTTCAATACCTTTGACTGTAAAGCCTGATTGAAGTATATCATTACATTCCTGCAAAATATGAGATCGTACTTAGAAGTACTTTCTGCCTTCACAAGATCGATATTTCGAAACGATACCCTCGACAAAAGTGACTTATCAAAACGGCAATATTCCCCTTCAACTTTAAAATATTTCATCAGGTCCTGATAGTCGTCATGCACACGGGCATAATTCTTACAGTTCAATTCCATATTTCTCATGGCGATTGCCCCTTCTTTAGCCCTTGCAAGTATCATTGTATCGATATCGGATGCTACAATCTCACATTTATCCAAGAGATTCATCTCCTTTAAGATAATCAGCATGGAATATACTTCTTCACCTGAAGAACATGCTGCATGCCATATACGGATTTTAGGTAATGATTCAAGAGAAAAGGATAATACTTTCTTAATAGCTCTCCAGAAAGAAGGATCACGAAACATCTCTGTTACATTTACAGTGATCTCATGCAAAAACTCTTCTTTGGAAAAACTATTGTTTTCAATTTTTTGAATCAGCGTATCTATATTTTTGCAATTGCGAACTTCTATAAGCCTTTCAAGGCGCCTTTTAAAGGAAGATACGGCATAATTGCTAAAATCAAGGTCAAACTTTTCCTGAACAACAGAAACAACTCTGTTTATGTCCGAAACACCAATCTCCTGTACCATACGCTATGCTTCGATTACTAACTGAAACTTTGAAACTGCTGCTACAAACAATCCTGTATCTTTCCTTTCACTATATGATTGCAAAGTTGTCGGAGACAATTGTAATCCTTCTGAAACGACATATTCAATTTCACAAGCTTTTCTATTTTTTCTCAATTCAATTAGCGGGATTTGTATATATCCGATCATATCTGGCTAAGGTAAATTTGAAAGCTTCCCTCCGTGGTAAAATTTCCTCTTTAGTTATTACCGTTCCGGAATTAATAATCTTATTTCTTTAGGCAAATAAATTTTCTAAGAAGAATTAGCTACTTGAAAATCCGGAGCTGAAGTATTCGCTAGCATGAACGTTATTTTCGACAAAACGTTTCGCTTTGCAGGATAATGGATTCAGGGTAAAAGTAAAATCTGCCTTTATATAATACTAAATGACTGGGTATAAAGGACTATACATTGAGCTTGTACCATTTAAAAATAAACCTTATCAAAAATTCTGTGCAACTACGTAATGCTACTCAAAAAAGTTGCAACAAAGCCGACAAAAATTAAAAAGAGAAACCAGTATTCCTGATTTCTCTTTTTTCAATGGATGGTACTACTTCTTTATTGTACTATGATCGTTTTAGATGCTACGGAGTAGGCGCTGAAATATCCCAATGCAGGTTTGGTAAGATTTGTAGGAGGATTGGACGGAGTACGTGTCGGGCCTCCATCTGCAATTGCATCCACTCCTCTCAGATAATTAAAGGTTCCTTCATCAATAGACAATAGAAGTATTGTTACCACATCACCAGACTTAAAGGTTTGATACATCCCGTCTTCTCCACTTTCAAAGACTGGCTGTACAATTCTGTGGCCATCCCGAAAATCATCGTTAAGAATATGAATCCCCCCTAATGTATCTCCATTAAATACTTCTACAATTCTATAATAATTCCTAACTCCTTCGAGATCCTTAAAGTCAATCTTTACATACTTTAATGTATCAGGTCCTCCTGTCAAAAAATAATCAATAGATATACTATCAATGGCTACAGGAGATGGCATTATTGATTGTCCTGAATACGTCTTTCCCTGATCTTCCACTGTAAGCGTATAGGTATTGCCAGGAACTCCCGTGATTGAGGCAGTCTGATAAATACCAGGGCTAACTTCACTTAACGTATCTGTAATTCCGGTATTGTCTGTAATCACCACCTTCGCGCCATTTACCGGAGGAAAAATATTGGGTTCATCAAAATTAACCTTTCTGGAAATCTTAACTCTATAAGGCCCTGGCTCGTTTGTTACGGCTCCTTCTATTACAATACCTGCATCCGAATTCTTAAGCTTTAGGTCTATAACCTTTTCACATGATGAAAAAAGAAAAGCTATCGCTGAAATAAATGCTATATATGTAGACTGACGAAATTTCATTTCCATATACTAATCAGAATTTAAAGTTATAAGTAAACGATGGTACTATTTTGAAGAGCGTTACCTTAACCGCTTCGGTTCTTGACGGATCTTTTTCGCTCTCTCTGAAGTATATCATATAAGGATTGGCTCTTCCATAAAGGTTGTAAATGGAAAACGTCCAGCTTGATTCAAACTTCTCTGTCTTTTTCCTGTTCCAGGTAGCTCCAATATCCAGGCGATGATAATCAGGCATTCTGTCCTGGTTTCTATCTCCATAGTAGAACAGGATTCTGTTATCTGCATAGTATTTACCACTTGGGAACGTAATTGCATTACCGGTATAATATACCCAGGAGCCAGATAAGGTCCACTTCGGAGATAACTCGTATATACCTACTATAGATATATCATGACGTCTGTCCTGCTTGGCAGGATAGTAGGCACCTGAATTGATAAGATCAAACTTTCTTTCTGTTTTTGATATGGTATAGCCGACCCATCCATTAAACCTTCCATACTTCTTTTTTAAGAAAAACTCAATCCCATACGCTCTGCCTTTACCTATGAGGATCTGATTCTCAACATTGTTATTCAGCCCAAGCTGTGCATTATTTTTAAAGTCAACCTGATTCTGCATGTCTTTGTAGTAAGCCTCTGCAGAAAACTGATACTTGTCTTCATCGAAGTTTTTGAAATAACCTACAGAAACCTGATCTCCTATTTCCGGCTTCACATACATACTTGTAGGGATCCACTGATCGGTAGGACTACCGGAAGAGCTATTGCTCAGCAGGTGAACATTCTGAGTGGTTCTGCAATACGCTGCCTTAACAGATGTTTTTTCGTTAAAGATATAGCTTACTGCAAATCTTGGCTCAAGATTGACATAGGTCTTGGCAATCTTCCCGCTTGAATAGTATAAAGTATCCAGTGTGTTGCCATTTTTATCAATATCCAGAAACTCACCGGGACCAAGAACGGAAAATGTAGTCAGACGGAGACCATATGCAAAGTTAAGTCTTTCTGAATACTTGAAATCGTGAGAAATATACGCTGCATTTTCCCAGCCTAACTTTTCACTTAGCTTTTCTTCGTTTTCCGTACCTTCTGATTTGGTTGTCACAATACCAGGAACGACTTTAAGATAAGAGGTAATTATTCCCATATTTACCTTACTTCTGGCACTGGGCACATATTGGAAGTCCTGCTTAAACTGATTGTTATTGATCTTGGAAATTACAAACAAGGACGCCCCGTCAAAATCCAGTTTTATTCTGTAGCGATAATCCGAATGAATTACAGATGTGCTGGAATACCATTTATCATTAATGGTATGCAACCATTTCACGGTAGCAGAAGCATTCCCCCAGTCAAAATTAAACAGCTTCTTATAACCTAAAACATCTCTTCCGAAATACCCACTAACGAACACCCTGTCTCTTTCTCCAAGACGGAAAGTCAGCTTACCATTTAAATCATAGAAATATAGTTTTGAGCTTTTTAATGCTTCATCCGGTGAAAGTTTCAGGAATAAATCTGCATACGATCTTCTTCCTGCCACCATAATAGCTGCTTTATCCTTAACTATGGGAGCTTCCACATTCAGTCTTGATGAGATAAGTCCAATACCTCCGTTGGCACTGAGTTTTTTGTAATTCCCTTCATTGGTTCTTATATCCAATACAGAAGATAAACGCCCACCAAACTGGGCAGGGATTCCTCCTTTGTAGATGGTAAGATCGTTGATCGCGTCAGAATTGAACACAGAGAAAAAGCCCAGTAAGTGCGATGCATTATAGATAGGCGCATCGTCCAGCAAGACAAGGTTTTGATCCACACCACCACCACGCACATAAAATCCGGTTGTACCTTCTCCGGATTTAACACCTGGTATCAGCTGAATAGATTTTATAATATCCTTTTCCCCCAACAGTACAGGTATTTTGTTAATCTCCTTTACTTCTAATTTTTCAACCCCGATCTCTGCTTTGGTAATATTGTCATTTTTCTTTTCGGTCGTTACAACGACTTCTTTCAATTCGTCTACATCTTCCGAAAGGCCAATGTTTACCGTCACATCTTTTGTGAGTGCGACCTTAACTTCTTTTGATTTGTAGCCAAAAAAATTAACTACCAGGGTATAAGAGCCTTCCGGCAGAGTTAGTGCATAATACCCTTTTTCATTGGCCACAGTTCCTGTTGAAGTTTCTTTAACAGCTATGGTCGCACCTATTAATACTTCACCCGTTGCATTATCTTTGACCGTCCCGCTGACTGTGTACTTAGCCTGTGAGAAACAGTTAAATGAAACAAATGTCAAAAATGCCAATAATAATAGTCTGCCCTTGTCTGGCAACAAACTAAGATTGTAAACCTTACGCACTATCATGAAATTATACTTCTGCTATTGTTTAAATGGAATCGAAGGGGTCTAAAACATCTTGCTTAAGATGGTTCAAGAATTTCTGAACAAAATTAACCAAAATGCAGAACTTTATTTGACTTCTCTGCTCTTTTTATATTTCTGTTCCCATTTTTTAAAAATCGCTGGAACCTCATTATTGAAAAAATCGAAAAAATCGACGATTTCGTATAAGGACTGGTTAAATTCTCTGGTGGACTTTGGCCGCTGTTTCACAACCTCTTTAAACAGAGTGCTTATCTGAGAAATCTCTTCCATCTTCATCTTCATTTCCTCTTTCCAGTTAAAAATCTTCAACCGGAAATACCTTTTCCGAATACCGGGATAAGTAATGTATTCTATTCTGTTTAAGGAGATAAGAAGATTCAGGGAGGCACTAGTCGAGCTCTTGCTGATTTTTAAGCTATTCTGAATTTCTTCGAACGTCAGCTCGGTCTTATCTGAGACCAGTAATAAACCCAGGATCCTTGATGGAATCGGTTGCATCCCTGATTTTTCATGGGCTATACCCAATTGCTCAATTAGCTCCCGTTGCTTTACTGTTAGTGTCTGCTCACTCATATAGAAAGATTGTATTCAGCCAATTACAAATATATACAAATTGTCATTACGTAACTTCACGTCTGTCAACCCTGCCTCCTCCCAATCTGCTTCATGATTATTTCCCCATTTGGTCTACGGGCAGGGTATGGAGATCTTAGTAAATGAAAAGGGAAAGCAGGCCAGACCAGACCATACTATCCTTCCTGCCTGTTTGACGCACATGCGTTGGGAGGCTTTACTGGTAATCATCCCGGCAAATCCTAAAATTGCTTTATCAAAAATCTATTTTTTTGTTCTTTTGGTGCCTGCGAGACATGTAACGCATTAACCATCCACCAAACGTATAAAAAAATTTTACACTACATGAATAAGACTTTCAGAACCATCCTGTTCCAACTGTTTTTGCTTACAACCATTCATGCTGCTATTGCTCAGTCTTCCTTAAATGTGGTGTGGCTGGACTTTGAAGACCTTAGCCCCATTTTTCCTGTTTATGGAGACAGCACCATTGAAACTCCCAATATAGACCGTATTGCCCAAGATGGTATCGTATTTAAAAAGGCCTTTACCACTGTCCCGGTATGCGCCCCAACGAGGTCCAGTATCATCACAGGAATGTTTCCTACTTCCATAGGATCGCACAACATGCGTATACAGGCCAAAAACAAATACACCAGTATTCCCAACTATGAAGTGGTGCCTCCTGACTATGTACGTTGTTTCCCCGACATACTTAGAGAAAATGGCATTTATACCATATCAAGTAAAAAAGCAGATTACCAGTTTGCCGTTTCTCCACTGACCTGGGATGTGTATCCGGCAAACGATTCCACCGACCGCTATAAATTTCCCAAAGACAAGCCGTTCTTTAAACAAATTAACTTCTGGGAAACACATGAGTCACAGATCTGGTCATGGTGCAGAAAGAATCTTCCTCTGTCTGTTGACACATCCAGGGTTATTGTTCCTCCCTACTTGCCACAAACTGTAACCAACAAACTGGACTGGGCCACTCAGTACAATAACCTGAAATACTGTGACGGTATCGTCGGGAAAATACTTGATACGCTTGAGAAAAACGGGTTGCTGAAAAATACCATCATTATTCTATCCGGAGATCATGGTAATGGCCTTCCACGCAGCAAAAGGAGTTTACACAACTCAGGAGTAAGAGTCCCGCTTATCATCCGCTTTCCTGATAAACGCCATGCAGGATCCGTCAATAATGATCTTGTTTATCTGATGGACCTGGGCCCAACTATCTTGTCGTTTTATAATATTCCTGTTCCTGCTCATCTGCATGGGCGCAACATCTTTGACACTAAAGCTGCCAAACGCGACTATGTATTCTTCTCAGCAGACCGGTTCGATGAGACTGTGGACATGCTAAGGGCTGTAAGCGACGGACGCTATAAATATATCCGCAACTATCAGCCACAGAAACCACAGTTTCTTAACAACACCTATCGCAAATCTCAGGAAGGTGTGAAAGAACTATACAGACTGGATAGTCTGGGAAAACTTAATCCCGTTCAGGCGGCACTCATGAGAAAAACCAAACCTGCAGAAGAATTGTATGATACCCAAAACGATCCTTATGAAATCAACAACATTGCCGGTAACAGTGAACTACAGGATAAGCTAATAGAACTTCGTGCCGCACTTGACCAGTGGATAAGGGAAACCGGAGATCTGGGCTTTACTCCTGAACAGGACATTGCCAAAGCGTTCTGGCCCGATATGAAACAACCTCAGGCAGAAAAACCTCAGGTAAGTGTGGTAAAAAACAAAGTAACACTTACAACCAACACCAAGGGGGCAACCATTGGCTATAGAACCAAACCTTCTGATCCCTGGAAAATTTACACCAAACCCTTTGAGCTAAAAAAAGGAGAGACGCTGTATGTCATCGCACACAGACTGGGATGGAAAACAAGTGAAGTTGTTGAAGTGAAGTAACAACCTTCTGTTTGTAATGCTTTTAAAAAGTATCTGTTAAACATCCTCACCCTCTAAATCGTTCTTTTCTTATCTTTACAGGAAACAGAGGAACTATATATGGAACTTGGTATAGGAATGTTTGGCGATAATCATTATGATGCAAATGGCCAACCGCTTCCTGCAGGAGAACGCCTGCGGGAACTCATTGAAGAGATAAAATTAATGGACGAAGTTGGCCTTGATTTCTTTGGCATTGGCGAGCATCATCGTCCTGATTATGCCGTCTCAGTCCCCGAAATTATACTGGCTGCCGCTGCTACTGTTACCAGGAACATCAAACTGGGCAGTGCTGTAACAGTACTTAGTTCGTCGGATCCTGTACGCATTTACCAGAGCTTTGCCACAATTGACCAGATCAGCAACGGAAGAGCAGAAATTACCGCGGGAAGAGGAAGTTTTATAGAATCTTTTCCTATTTATGGCTTTGACCTTAAGGATTACAACGAATTGTTTGAAGAAAAGCTGGACCTGCTTTTAAAAATCAACCAACAGAATCCAATAAGCTGGAAGGGGAAATACAGAGCTGCATTACACAATCAGGAAATATTGCCAAGAGCCGTCGACGATCATTTGAAAATCTGGGTTGCAGTTGGAGGAACCCCGGATTCGGTTTTAAGAGCAGGAAAAGCCGGGCTGCCTGTCATTTTTGCCATCATCGGAGGCAATCCTGTACAGTTTCAGCCATTGTTCCAGTACTATCAGGATGTGTATCACCACTTTAAACATGATATCCATAAATTCGAGGTTGGAGTGCACATGCATTGTTTCTTCGGTGAAGACAGTAAGAAGGTAGCCGATGAATACTTTCCGGTGTATTCCGCCCAGATGAACCGGATTGGCAGAACCCGTGGCTGGCAACCCTTTACCCGAAGTCAGTTTGATTATGGACGAGGACAGAACGGTCACCTTATCATCGGTGACGCCAGCGAAGCAATCGATAAGATTCTGGAAATGCATGACCTTTTCGGCCTCACAAGGTTCTCTGCCCACATGGATGTAGGAGGGCCATCCCATTCATCCCTTATGAAATCGATTGAGATTTTCGGAACCAAAATAGCCCCAAAAGTAAGAGAAGCACTCAACGCAAAAAAATAAATCCCCTTGGGCACGTATGCCATCAAAGTGGATACAAAACATTAAGCCGGCGGCTTGATCCTCCGGCTTAACTATCTAACCAATCTGAAAAAATATTGTACGAATACCTAAATCACTGTAAAAAGCCTTCTTACTTAACCAGGGTTTCTTCCCTGACTGTTGCTTCAGTTTTCGCCACATCTTCCGGTTTAACTTCATCATAAAAGTTGACCACACCGGAGGTTACATCATACATTCCACCGACTAAAGCAATTTCTCCATTCTGAATCATTTTTCTTAGCACCGCACTTTTATCTGTTATTGCCTTTACCGTTAGCCTTACATTCAGGTCTGACACATTCTCCACAAAATCAGGATTTGAAGAGGTTCTGTTCTCTTTTGTTGCAACCTCCGCTTCTATAGCCGGTTGTATTTTATCCAATAATGTTGTAAGGTAACCCAGCTTAGCATGATCACATGCCCCTTTGATTGCTCCACACTTTGTGTGCCCCAGTACCACAATAACTTTAGCCCCCGCCAGCTTACAGGCAAACTCCATACTGCCCAATATATCATCGTTTAATATGTTTCCCGCAATCCGGATACTGAAAATATCTCCCAGTCCCTGATCAAATATTAACTCTGCCGAGGTACGTGAATCAATGCAACTAAGAATCACTGCAAAAGGATGTTGTCCTTCAGAAGTTTCATTTACCTGTTGAAGTAAGTTTCTGTTGGCCTTCAGATTGTTAATAAAACGTTCGTTTCCGTTTTTTAAAATCTGTAATGCCTGCTGAGGCGTAATGGCCTCCTGCATCTCTTTAGTCAATGTCTTCATAACGTTACTTTACTGGTTAAAATTTCAGACGACAACTTTATCGCTTTAGTAAAAATAAATCCTGCACATTAAGATGCGATGAGGCTCAGATTAGAATACGATTAGAATTTAAAAAAACCAGACGAATCTGTATGCATCAGAAACAGTGGAAGTTAGGGTCGACGATTGTTATGCAGGTAAGAGAACAAATCTGGCATAACAAGCAGCAGGGAGCGATCTTTCCATGTATTACTACTTCAATTAAGTAAAACAGCAACGAACAGCGAACAATCCGAAATGCCTTAAAACTTACCTCATTATGATTGCAAAGAAATAATATGATCGCCTGTACTAGCTGATTTTTCAGAGACGCCAGGCTAATCTGCTATTTATCATTTGCTTCCACTTTAATGTCCCTCAAGAATACATAAAGGTGGACCAACAGGGATTATAATGCCATATCCTTATAGTCCCTACTCATCGAAAACAGAGTAATCTTTCCAGCCCTGGAACTTCTAAATACGTTCAAGTAACCTAGTATACAATACAAAACTAAGAGTTGTATTCACTATGAGGAGTATTAGTACATTTATTTTTCTGATAATCATTCTCTTTGTTCAGCCGGCAACAGGAGGGGAAAAGAAAACCAGTTCAGAAAAAAGTTTTGAGGAAAAACGGGCTATTGTTCTAAAGGCAATAGAATCAGCGGAATCATATGAAAAATCAGGGAAAACCAAGAGGGCAATTGCCGAACTTGAAAAAGTAGTTGAAACAGCAAAAGCCTGCAAAGATGAAAATCTCCTGACCAAAACCTATGAATTACTAATTGTATATAACCGCAAAACAGGCGCACAAAAGAAGGAAGAAGAGTATACCTACCTGCTTAATTTAATTAAAACAGCAGCAGAGAAAAAGCGGCTGGAAAAGCAATCCAAAAAGAATGAGATAGAAATAAGCAAACTCCGAAAGCAGACGCTTGAAGCAGAATGGGATAAACAGCAGACCGAAGAAGAACTGGTCAAACAAACCTATGAACTCCAAAGGGCTAAAGACTCTCTCGACTTTCTTGAATTAAAGAACAAGGAACATCTTGCACAAATCAACCTATTAAAGAAAGAAAGAGAGATCGAAGATTTAAAAATTAAAGAGCAGGAGTCAAGATTAAAAAATCAGGAGCTTGTTATTAAAGAAAAAGAAGCACAGCATAAATTTATCATTGCTGTCGTTGCTTCTCTTGTATTAGGCATCCTTACCCTCTCTATCCTTGCTTATGTAATTTATAAAAACTTACGTCAGAAGAAACTGTACAGTGAACAAATTGAAAATCAACTGGGCGTCATCAAACATCAGCACGAAAACATTACCAACTCCATTAACTACGCTCAGAAAATTCAGAATGCGATGTTGCCCAATGAGAATGACTATCAGCATTTGTTCGAGGATTCCTTTATTTTATTTAAACCTAAAGATATTGTAAGCGGAGACTTTTACTGGTTCTTTAATGTTAGTGACGGGGACTTTCCAAATACAGAAAGAAGCAATAAAGTGATTGTTGTGGCGGCCGACTGCACTGGCCACGGAGTTCCAGGTGCGTTGATGTCCATGGTAGGTTATAATCTGTTAAACATGATTGTATACAACAAAACGTACGAACCTAACCTAATACTGACCGAGCTGAACAAAAACGTAAGATCTGCCCTTCAGCAGGATAAAAATGACAATAAAGATGGTATGGACCTGGCGTTGTGCGTAATTAACAGAGAAGCCAAAACAATTGAATTTGCAGGAGCCAAAAATCCTCTAATCGTCATTAAAAACGGAACACTAGAACATTACAAAGGAGACAAGCATCCTATAGGAGGTTCTCAGGGAGAAGCACACAGAGAGTTTACCAAACATACCATTACATACGATGGAGATACCTACATCTATATGTTCTCCGACGGATACGAAGACCAGTTTGGAGGACCAGATGGCAGAAAGTTTATGGTTAAAAACTTAAAAGACCTGTTATTAAAAATCCATCAGGAGCCATTCAGCAAACAGAAAGAAATCCTTAATCAAACAATTGAGGACTGGAAGGGAACAAAAGAGAAACAAATCGATGATATCCTGGTAATGGGCATGAAAGTGAACTAAAACAACAATCCCAATAATCCTTTTCTGAGCAGATTAGGATTATTGGGAGGTATCGCAAATTCCACTTAAAAGCATCTCAGCGTAAAGGACTATCTCCTCGAAACGGAAAGGGTCATTCGTATCATGGCAACAATTCCTATTATTTCAAAGGCGGCAATTCCTGCCACTGCCCACCAGTATTTCTTAAGGAGATAGGCTGCAATCGGTCCTGCCACCTTTCTTCCTTCTTTTGTTTTAAGGAAAGCCACAATAGAATCTGCCACTGCACCTGTTCCTCTGTCTACTGCAGGACTAATGGCATCTGCCAATGTTCCTTCGGCCTGTTCGATAAGGTTTCCTTCTTTTGAGCCCGCCTGTTTTGCTGCATCAACAGCCTCTCCTGCTGATGAACTCTTCTGGGTTACTGATTCTCCCACATTTTTGATTGTATTTATCGGATCCACCATTTGTATTTTCCTCCCTTCTATAACGCTTATATTAATTTCTTTTATAACAAAAGTGGGGAGAGAAATAGTTGTTCACTTCACGTCTTTTTATTTCGCTCAAAAATACTCCTTTATAAGTATAAGAAAGAGAGTTAGGGGCAGCACATCCTGAACTGTTTGACTGAAAGTTATACAAACTATAACTCCCTCTCAATGATGAGAGGGAGTTGAGTGTTGTTCTTCTTAATATTAAACGTTTATGGAAGCGGATTACTCTACTAAAAGCTTTTTACTTACAGAAGCATTCTTGTCCAATATCTGAACGAAATACACACCATTGTCGAGATCAAGGTCCATTTCAAGGGTTGTTAATCCCACGCCAAAAGAACGTCTGTTACTGAAAACTTCTTTTCCATAAACGGAAATGATTCGCACCTCATAGCTGGCATTGGAAATAGAGTTTACTGGCAGGAAAAACTTCCCTGAGGTCGGATTAGGGTATACATCGGATATTGAAGCAGAAATGGATTTTTTGATACTGGTAAAACTGGAGTTGGCAACGTATTCCAGTGCATTGGCCATCAACAATGCCCCGTCTGTACTGCTGTCCCAGAAGTCCTCTCTGGCATCTGATGATACCGGAAAAAAATTCAGATCTACCCTCCGGACATGTGCGGGTCCCATATCATCGTTTACAATGACCAGAGGTTTTCCATCGGACCATGAGGCAACTATTGTTGACCCTTCCGTTATTGATGTTGAAGTAGATCTGTATGCAGATCCTCCCCCACTAAACGTGGTTATGCCACTCATCAAAATATGATCACTGTCGTACTCCCCTAAAGTTAAATTAGGATAGTCTTCCTGATCTTCGAAAAGAAGAACCTGGTAATCCTCAATAAATTTCCCGCCTATGGGTAGACTGGCATTGGAAAAAACAGCATTTACCACTCCTCCGCCATTATCTAAATACTGACCAATAGCATCACCTAAAACATCGACATTAATAGCGTTATCGTCTGTAAACAATAGTATGGCATTGTATTGCTCCAAATAAGAAACGGTAGGGGTACTATCACTGATATTCCATATCTCCACCGTACTAAACTTATTAGTACCGTCCAGCTTGTTTTTTACATCTGGTAAAAAATAACTGTCCGTCGCCCCTAAGACAAGCACGTTTAAAGGTTGAGCCAAACTGATTAAAGAACAACAAAAGGCTAAAAGAACAATTGTAAAGGTTTTTTTCATAAATAAAATGGTTATTGATTTTTGAAAGTAACCCAAAAAGAAAGCAATAGTTGTTCGGCTGAATGTTTTGAAAAGAAAAGATGAAGTGTTTTGAGCAAGACGATAAAGGCTCCTTTAAGAAGATGTTGCGCAAAGAGGAGGATCAGATCACTTAGAACCTGGCATATCCTCATTAATCGACCAGGTATTCCAGAGGTGTATTGAAACTATAAACAAAAAAAGCAAGAGTCTGAGTAACTGCAACAGAAAGGAAATCATCTCTTGCTCTATACTCAGACTCTTGCTGTACTTCGTAGCCTCGACAGGAATCGAACCTGTATCAAAAGTTTAGGAAACTTCTATTCTATCCATTGAACTACGAGGCCGAAAAAGAGGGTGCTAAATTATGTATTTTCGTTAATATATCAAATAATTCGGGTAGATCATGAGGTGTTTTTCTTTTACTTTCTTCCCTATGATCTCCCTTAATTCATCTATATTTTCCCGTTGTGTAGCACTGATAAAAACTGTCGCAAACTGATTTTTATTAAGATAACTTGCCTTTAATTGTTCCAGCGAAACTTTTATCGCCTCTGCTTCATTTACCGGCTCTCCATCCGGACCGGTAGAATCCACTTCAGGCCTATACTGATCTATTTTATTGAACACCAGAATGACAGGTTTATCAGCTGCTTTTATATCTGCCAGGGTTGCGTTTACCACTTCAATATGCTCTTCAAAAGAAGGGTGACTTATGTCCACCACATGAATCAGAATATCAGCCTCCCTTACCTCATCCAGCGTAGACTTAAAACTTTCTATCAGCGTAGTGGGCAACTTCCTTATAAAACCAACCGTGTCGGAAAGCAGGTAGGGAATGTTAAGGTAATTGATCTTTCTTACCGTCGCATCAACCGTTGCAAAAAGCTTGTTTTCCGCAAATACATCTGACTTGGAAAGCAGGTTCATCAGGGTAGATTTACCAACGTTGGTATACCCTACCAGTGCCACGCGTACAATATCCGTTCTTCCCTTACGCTGCGTGGCATTTTGCATGTCGATCTTTTTCAGCTTTTCTTTCAGCAAGGTAATTTGATCACGGATGACACGCTTGTCCGTTTCTATCTCCTTTTCTCCGGCACCACCCCTGGTTCCCGTACCTCCTCTTTGACGTTCAAGGTGGGTCCACATTCTGGTAAGCCTTGGCAACAGGTACTGGTAACGGGCAAGCTCAACCTGAGTTCTTGCCTGTGCCGTCTGTGCCCTGTTCATGAATATCTCAAGAATAAGAAGGCTGCGATCGTATATCTTTACCTTTAGTTCATTCTCCAGATTTTTTAACTGGGAAGGAGATAGGTCGTCATCAAAAATAACCCTGCTTACCGCATGCGCAGTAACATACGCTTTAATCTCCTCAAGTTTACCTTTCCCTATAAAGGTACGGCGATCCGGATGGTCTACCTTTTGTGTAAACCACGCGAGTGTTTCCACACCTGCAGTACTGGCAAGAAAAGCCAGTTCTTCAAGGTACTCCTTGGCTTTGTCCTGGGGCTGTCTTTTATGAATAAGCGCAACCAGTATCGCTGTTTCTACTTCTTTTTTAGTCTCTATTCCAGTCTTTGTTCTCATCACGTAAAAGCAACACTTTTCTTTTGCATCTTATTCATAGAAAGATGAAAAAACTATTTCTTTAGAGTATTAATATAAAGAACCAGGTTGTCAACTTCCTGTTCTGTTAATCTTCCCTTGTAACCAGACATTACACCTTTTCCTTTAAGAATAATTTCTTTTTTCTGGTCATCGGTAAGCGTAGAAGCAGTAAGATCTTTTGCTCCGGCAAGGCCCAGTTTTCCATCTACACCATGGCACTTTCCGCATTCCTGTTCAAATATTGCCTTGGCATTGCTTAATGCATTATCCGTATTTTCACTAAGTATTTCTTCCGACTGAGCTGAGGAAGCACCAGATACCGGTTGTTCTACCACTATTCTTTTGGTTTGCAAGGTTAAATTCTTTTTGAACGCAATTAACAGCGCATAAACAAAGCCTAACACCGCCAATACCGCAAGAACTTTCTTTTTCTTTTTCAACCCTACAATGCCCAGGGGAGTACAAACGAGTACGATAATAATCTTTGTTATGATGTAGGGTTCTGTGTTCTTTAAGAAATAAAGCAAAGTACCACCGGTGATCAAAATTAAAGTACCAAGGATCATTTCAAGAACTTTTGTTTTTTCCCTTAGTTTATCCAGCTGCTCATTTTTGTCCAGCAACAGAAGCGCTACCTTAATGATGAGAAAAATCAGGAAAATAAAAACAACAAGTTTGTGGGTGTGCAGAATGCCAGTAATCATAAAATTATATTTGTTTCAACCCAAAATTAATTTTTAGTTTGTAAAAAATCTAATTTATAGAGCCTAGAGGAGAATGAAAATTGCTATTTCTGTCAATTCCAGCTGGAACATCTACAATTTCCGATTGGGACTTGCCAGACATTTAATGGATTGCGGCTTTCAGGTATATGCCATTTCTCCTGAAGACGAATTTTCTCCTGAACTAATTCAGGCAGGCCTTCACCACATTCCTGTAAGCGTGCAAAGTAAAGGAAGCAACATGCTTAAAGATTTACATTACTTCCTCACGCTCAGAGCTGTGTACAGGAAAATCCGGCCCAACCTTATACTGCACTACACCATCAAACCCAACATATATGGTACGCTGGCGGCTGCCAGCTTAAACATTCCCGTGATCAACAATGTTTCCGGACTGGGTACTGTTTTTTTACACGACACGCTTTCATCCAGAATTGCCAAAGCCCTTTACCGGGTGGCGTTCAGGTTTCCCCGTAAAGTATTTTTTCAGAATGAAGACGACAGAAGGCTGTTTGTCCAAAAAAAGCTGATACCATTTGATAAAACCGGCCTGGTTCCCGGGTCGGGCGTGAATACAGAAAAGTTTGTGCCCAATGAAAAAAAGACCTACAAAAGCGGTAAACCCTTCCGGTTTCTGCTGATGGCAAGGTTGCTTTACGACAAAGGGATACTGGAATATATAAAAGCCATTGAATTCATAAAACCTCGGACAGATGCAGTATTTATGCTTGCCGGAAGCCTCGAGGATGACCGCAAACTCGGAATACCGGCAGAGCAGCTTGAAGCATGGATTCACAAGGGATTGATAGAGTACAAAGGGTTTGAAAAAAATTCGCTGAAGTTGTATCACCAAGCCGATTGTGTAGTGTTGCCAAGCTACAGGGAAGGAACCTCTAAAAGCCTGCTGGAAGCAGCCTCCTGCGGACTACCCATTGTTACCACGGATGTGCCTGGTTGCAGGGAGGTTGTGGAAGACGGAAAAAACGGATATTTATGCAAGGTCAGGGATCCGGAAGACCTGGGCAGGAAAATGGAAGCACTGTACAAGCTTTCAGAGGAAGATTATAGAAAGATGGCGCACTATTCACGGGAAAAGGCCCAAAAGCAATTCGACGAAAAAATAGTTATCAAAACATATGAAGCTGCCATCAGGGAAATTTTAGAAGCAAAAGAGGAACAAAATCGTTAATTTGAGAGAAAATACTACATTTCAGCATTCATTTGGCCTTAATTGAAATTTGCAGAGTATAATAGTTGAAAATCTTTATTAAATTTGATCATATGCACTTTAGAGAATCGTATATCAAAGATCTTTTTGAAATAACTCCAAGAGTATTCAAAGACGAAAGGGGTTTCTTTTTTGAATCCTATAATTCAAAAGTTTTCAAAGACAACGGACTTGATCTCACGTTCGTACAGGACAATCAGTCGTATTCCATTCCGGGAGTCGTTCGAGGTCTTCACTTTCAAAATGCCCCTTATGCTCAGGGTAAACTGGTCAGAGTGATAAAAGGTAAAATTTTGGATGTAGCAGTAGATCTTAGAAAAGATTCACCTACATTCGGCAAATACGATACCTTTATTCTGGATTCGGAGAAATGCAACATGGTTTATGTGCCGGAAGGTTTTGCTCACGGATTTTCAGCATTGGAAGAAAGCATTGTGTTTTATAAATGCACCAACCTGTATCATAAAGAATCCGAGTCTGGCGTTATCTGGAACGATCCTACCCTGAATATTGACTGGATGGTAAAAAATCCTCTGGTTTCAGAAAAGGATCAACTTTTAAAACCGTTAAAAGAATTATTTTCGCTTTCGTCATTATAAAGTTCAGGGAATAAATGTTCCCTGAGCACTAGCATAGTATGAGCATTCAAAGGTTACTTCTATATTTTATTTGTATTCAGTTAACATTCGGACTTTTTTCCTGCAGGGTGTTTAACCAAAGCAGAATGTTCAAAACAAAAACCGAAATCGTAGTAGATTCTGTAAGGCAAATTCTCAAAGAAGGCACCCCGACATATCTCATACAAAAAAACGACTTTCTTGAAGTTCAGATCCATACCAACGGAGGAGAACGTCTGGTGGACCCTAACAATGAAATGGTTCTGAATCAGAATAACTACCAGGCCCGGCAGGAAAAACCCAAATACCTTGTTCGTCAGGACGGAAAAGTACGCCTTCCCATGATCGGGGAAATTCACCTGGAAGGAAAGACTCTAAGGGAGGCCGACAGTATTTTAAGTCTGGAATATTCAAAATTTTATGAAGACCCTTTCGTTATTACCAAGTTTGGTAACAAAAGGGTCATAGTACTTGGTCCTCAGGGCGGTAAGGTGATTCCTCTGGAAAATCAAAAATTAAATCTGGTAGAAGTAATTGCCCTTTACGGAGGAATTCTTGACAACGGTAAAGCATTTAATATCAGACACATCAGAGGAGAGCTGAATAACCCTGATGTAACAATTGTAGATTTATCTACCATTGATGGAATGAAGAAAGCGAATCTTCAGGTTGAACCCAACGATATTGTTTATATCGAACCTGTAAGAAGAATTCTGAGCGAATCTGCCAGAGAAGTTGCCCCGATTATCTCCGTTCTGGGTACCTTAATCACTCTGATCGTATTAATATCTACCGTCAAATAATTTTAAAAAATAAATATGTCTTTATTGGAAGACGAATATAAAAGGTCTTTACAGGGATCGGGCAGCAGGGTTAGCTTTGCAGATGACAGCGAAGAAGAGGATGAAATGTTTGGCGATTTTGACTTTGCCAAACTACTTGTAATTGCAAACAAAAGTCTTGTATGGGTCATTTTGCTGGTTGTATTAAGCGTAACCGGTGCCTTTTTGTATGTCCGATACACCAAACCTGTTTATGAATCTTCTTCCATCCTCAAACTGGATCTGCGAAGCGAAGCCGGGGTGCTCGGGCTTAACAAGTTCAATGACGAGAACATGCCAGGAAACAAACTTTCCACTATTTCCGGAGAGATTGAATTCCTTAAATCCCGCTTCCTCTATGAAAAAGTAGTTGACAGAATGAAACTGAATGTCAGCTATTATGCATACGGCAATATTCTTTACGAAGAACGATACAACAACTCCCCGTTTAAAGTAATAGGCGAAATTAAAAATCCAGCCTTCCTGGATTTCAAATTTGATGTGACCTTTCTTGAAAAGGATAAATTTCTTTTTTCCTACAGGAAGAATGATGAAGAAGTCAAATCAGAGCACTATTTCGGAGAAAAAATTTACACAAACGATTTTGTCTTCACCCTGTATCCTACTGCGTTCTGGTCTACAAACGAAATCGACGCAAGGTATTTCTTTACAATGAACAGTAAAGAAGCGCTGGTAAAAAATCTGATGGAAAACGTATCCGTTTCCATTCTTAACCTGGATGCCAATACCATTCTCGTTTCCTATAAAAACCACAACTACTTTAAGGCCACTGACATTGTCAATACCATTGACTCTGTTTATCTCGAGCAAACACTGGAAAACAAATCCAAGTCGCACGAACAGACCATCAAATTCCTTGAAGCTTCCCTGCTGAAAACAGAAGAAAACCTTGCAAAAGCGGAGAAAGATCTGGAAAGCTTTGTGAGAACCAACAGAACCGTAGATGTAAAGCAGGACTTCGGGAAAAACGGCATTAAGATCGAAGAACTCGAAAAAGCAAAACAGGTACTGAAGTCAAAGATTTCAATGCTTGGCGAATTAAAAGAGCTGATTATCGGAGACAAAGAAGTCAACAGCTTTCTTCCGGCTTTAGTCCAGCTGGAAGACCCTCAACTATCCGCAGCCATCAACAGTCTCAACACCTTACAGGAAGAAAGAAACAGATTACTAAATTCACAAAGGGAGAATACCCTAGTTGTTAAAAACAAAAATAAATCCATTGAGCGCATCAAGGAGAGTATTCTGGACCTGATAGAGCTCAACAAAAGGATGTTGTATCAGCAATCTGCAGAGATCAATGCCGAGATGGTACAACTGGAAAAGGAAGTACTAAGCCTTCCATCCAAAGAGACAGAGTTTACAAGACTTAAACGTTTTTACTCCATCTACGAGAAGTTCTACCTTCTACTTATGGAGAAAGAAGCAGAATTCGGAATTGCCAAAGCGGGTACCATTCCCAACTTCGTGATTCTGTCTCCGGCACTGAATAATCCTAATCCGATCTATCCGAAGAAGTTTTTTGTTTACCTGACAGGACTGGGCATCGGTATCTTCATGGGGATATCGCTTATAACCATACGTTATCTGCTCAATGACACGATCTCTACACAGAAAGAACTGGAGCGGAACTTACATGCAAGCATGCTGGGAGGCATCCCTGAGTACAGCAAGGAAAAAATGGAGGTGTCAAAACTTGTTGTAGACAAAAATCCTAAATCTGCCATAAGTGAAGCCCTGCGCTCTATCCGGACCAACCTGGAGTTTATATGCCCGAATCAGAAGAAAAAGCTGATTGCCGTAACTTCCACTGTCAGCGGAGAAGGGAAAACATTTGTTGCCTCCAATCTCAGCGGTGTTATAGCCTTATCCAATCAAAAGGTTATTCTCCTGGATCTTGATATGCGGAAACCCAAAGTACACCTTGCGTTTGAGAAGCAAAACATTAAAGGGATGAGTACCATTCTTATAGGGAAACACACCATTGAAGAATGTATTCAGCCAACAAGCATTTCTAACCTGTCGTTTATTTCTGCAGGACCTACACCTCCTAACCCTTCAGAGTTAATACTTCGGGAAGAGTTTGACCTTATCATCAAAAAGCTTTTTGAAACTTATGATGTGGTGGTCATAGACACACCTCCGGTTGGTCTTGTGACAGACGGTATCCTTATTCTTCGCAAAGCAGACATTCCATTGTATGTGGTGCGTACCGACTATTCCAAAAAAAGCGCCAAACGCAACATTAACAAACTGGTGAAAACCATCCCTAAGCTTTGTGTATTGATGAATGCTTTAAAAGCCATCAATACCTATGGATACGGTGGATACGGATACGGCTATGGATATGGGTATTATGAAGGTGAAACAGAAAAAGAATCAATCATTTCAAAAATAAAAAGTCTTGCAGGAGTAAAAGCATGATATTTAATCTTTTTAAGAGAAAAGAAAAAAATGAAACAGTAGAAGACTCATTGTTTGTGGATATGCACTCTCATGTGCTTCCAGGTATCGACGATGGAGCAGATTCTCCTGAAGATGCGCTTGAACTACTCCGGGCTTTTCAAGCATTTGGATACAAAAAGCTGATCGCTACCCCACATATTATGGGCGACTTTTTCCGGAATACACCGGAAATTATTTCGGAAAAGCTACAACTGCTTCAATGCCTTATCAGGGGCAACAACCTGTCCATTACCCTGGAAGCAGCCGCAGAGTATTACCTGGACGAATGGTTTATGGCCAAGCTGAGGTCAGGAGAGAAGGTACTTACTTTCGGAGACAATTACCTTCTGTTTGAAACTTCTTATATCAATGAATCCGCATTTCTGGATGAAGCGCTGTTCCTGATGAAAACACAGGGATACAAGCCTGTCATGGCACATCCGGAAAGGTATACCTATCTTTATTCCGATTTTTCGTTATTTAAAAAAATATATGAAAAAGGAGTATTGTTTCAGGTAAACATCAATTCACTGAGTGGTTATTATTCAAAAGCCGCACAGACTTATGCCGCCAAACTGATAGACCATTCCATGGTCGATATGCTTGGCTCAGACTGTCATGGGACACGGCATATCGAAGCGATGAAAAAAGCACGCAGTTCAAAACATTATAAAAAGGCCCTCCAACTCAACCTTCTGAACAACTACCTATGATTTTCATAACCGGAGCAACAGGCCTGGTAGGCAGCTTTTTGGCAAAAGAGTTTATCAGAACAGGTCACAAAGTAAAAGCCCTTAAAAGAGAATCAAGCTCTTTTCACCTGCTTGGAGAAGATGCTCAGAAAATTATCTGGGAAGACGGAGATTTGTCCGATATAACAGGACTTGAAAAAATCATTGAAGGTGCTGAAACGATTGTACATTCCGCAGCACTGGTATCGTATCAGCCTCAGGACAAAGAACTTCTTTTTGAAACAAATGCAAAAGGAACCTGCAATCTTGTAAATGCCGCGTTAAACAAGGGCATTCCAAGGTTTATCCATATCAGTTCCATCTCAGCCATCGGAAGGTCTAAAAACGAAACCCGGGTAACAGAATCCAGCATATGGGAAGACTCCCCCCTGAACAGCAACTACGGCAAAAGCAAATACCTGGCAGAACTGGAAGTATGGCGTGCATTTGAAGAAGGATTAAAGGGCTTTATCGTAAACCCCAGTATTGTACTGGGCCCGGGAGACTGGAACTCCGGCAGCAGTCAGCTGTTTAAATATGTCTGGAAAAATAATCTGTTCTACTCCGAGAAGGAAATGAATTATATAGATGTGCGGGATGTTACACAAATTGTAATGAGCCTGCACGACAGAAATATAACAGGAGAACGATTTATTCTGAACGCCGGGACCACTACCTACAAACACTTCTTTGATTTGGTCGCGGAAAAGTTCGGAAAAAGAAAACCGCCGTATAAGGTAAATGATTTAATAGGAAACATAGCGTGGAGACTGGAATACCTGCGGTATAAGCTAACCGGGTCAAAACCACTGATTACAAAGGAAACAGCTGGCTTATCCAGGAGCAATGTACGTTACAGTAACGAAAAGATAAAAAATCTGCTGAATTACAGCTTTATTCCTTTTGAACAAACAGTTGCCTGGACCTGCGAACAACTGCTACAAAAGGTCGAAAAATAATAAAACTTATTTCTTCCTTTACGTTTCAATTGTTAAATTGTAGGAATTGCAATATCCTTTCGGATTTTCACGCCAATTTCACAAAATCAGCTATTTGCATATTTTCAAAATTTAGTAATTAATTCCGTTTTATCTCTTACATGAAAAGGAAATTCAGAAAAAACCAACAGGGGAAAGACCTGATTCGGAAGTTTGAAGAGATGCTGAAAAACGGCGAAAGTATCTTTTTTGATATTAGTGCCTATGAGTACATTATTCAATACTATACGGAGATAGGAAGGTACAAAAAAGCATTGTCTGCATGCCATATCGCCATTACACAATTTCCTTTTTCTGTTGAACTAATTATTGCCAAGGCAGAACTTCTTGCTAAGAAGCAGGAGTTTAACGAGGCTTTAGAGGAAGTCGAACGGGCAGAATTGTTTCACCCCAATGATGCGGATATAATATTTCTGAAAGCCAATATTCTGATACAACAGGGAAGATTTGAAGACGCCATTGAACTGCTTGAAAACGCGCTCAATGTGGTGGAAGAAAAAGACGACATGTATTATGGATTGGGGCTTGCACATCAGGAATGGGGAAAAATAGACAGGGCCATAGAATTTTACAGAAAAGCTATTGAGGAAAACCACCTGCATGAGGAAGCTCTGTACGATCTCGCTTTTTGCCTTGATTATACAGGCAAACTGGAAGACAGTTTGTCATTTTATGAAAAATTTATAAACCAGGACCCCTACTCCTATTTTGCCTGGTACAATATGGGCATCGTTTACTTTAAACTGGCCAACTTTGAAAAAGCGATACATGCCTATGAATTTTCCCTGGCTATAAACGACAGCTTTGCTTCTGCATGGTTTAATATGGGCAATTGCTATGTACAGCTCGATCAGCCGGAACGCGGGCTCGAATGCTATCAGAAAACACTTGAGCTGGAAGATCCGGATCCGGAAACCTACCTAAGCATCGCTACCTGCTATGAAAAACTGAATAAGACCGGTATGGCCATTGAATTTTACAGGAAAGCTACCAAACTTGACTGTTTTTGTGGCGAGGGGTGGTACGGTTTAGGAAAATGTCTTGATAACCAGGACAAATCTTTTGAAGCCATTCATTTTTTTAAGAAGGCCATAAAACTGGAGAGGGAAAACCCTGACTACTGGGCCGGCCTGGCAAAAGCCGAATACAAAACCGGTAACATCGTATCCTGTCTGGAAGCTTACGAAGAAGCGTGTTTCCTGCGTCCCGACGATCCCGAACTCTGGCTGAACTGGTCGTTTATCCACTATGAACAGGGCGACAATCCCAAAGCTATTGAACTGATAAAAAACGGCATAGAAGAAATTCCGGATGAAGCTTTACTGTATTACAGAGCCGCCGCTTATTTAATTAATGCAGGTAATTACAAAGAAGCCTTTAATTATTTAGAAAATGGTTTAATTTTGAATTTTGAAAAACATATTGTCCTCTACGAGTTTTTCCCAAAGCTGGAGACTCAAAAGGCGCTGTATAAAATAATTGATCAGTATAGAAAAGAAGATGTATAACAATTTTGTGCTTTCCAAGATCCCTGAGAGGACTAAAAAACCGAGAGAATACGGCTTCACTATGGTTATGGACAAAGGTTTAAGTGTCAGGGAAACGGAAGATCTAATTGAAGTCGCGGGGAATTATATCGACATTATTAAACTGGGATGGGCAACCTCCTATGTTACTCCCAATCTTAAAGACAAACTGAGCATTTACAAATCAGCAGGAATACCGGTATACTTTGGGGGGACGCTTTTTGAAGCATTTGTTGTAAGAAACCAATTTGAGGATTACATAAAAATTCTGGATAAATACCAGATGACTTTTGCAGAAGTTTCAGACGGAAGCATCGACCTAAATCACGATCTGAAATGCAAGTACATCAATCGCCTTTCCCAGCAGGTAACAGTATTGTCCGAAGTAGGATCCAAAGACGTGGAAAAAATTATTCCTCCCTACAAGTGGATCCAGCTGATGCAGGCAGAACTCGACGCCGGAGCATGGAAAGTAATCGGTGAAGCCAGAGAAGGTGGCAATGTCGGCCTTTTCCGCTCTTCAGGTGAAGTAAGATCAGGGCTGGTAGAAGAAATTTTAACCAAAATACCTTTTGAAAAAATTATTTGGGAAGCACCTCAGAGAGAACAGCAGGTTTGGTTTATAAAACTACTTAGTTCAAATGTTAATCTGGGAAATATTTCTCCAAATGAAGTTATCCCTTTAGAGACGCTCAGACTGGGACTCAGAAGTGATACATTTGACTACTTTCTAAATAAACTATAAAATGACAGACTTAATTAAAGGCTTTATTGACTTATTTCTACATCTGGATCAACACCTGAGCCAAATCATTACTGAATATGGTTTTTGGACTTATTTAATTTTGTTCCTTATCATTTTTGTTGAAACCGGATTAGTAGTCATGCCTTTCCTGCCTGGAGATTCCCTTTTATTTGCAGCAGGTGCTTTTGCAGCCAAAGGCGATCTGAATATTTCCTTTTTAATTTTACTTTTATTTATTGCTGCATTCCTTGGCGATACCTTAAACTATTTCATAGGAAATTTCATAGGGCCAAAAGTCTTTAGCAAAGATTATCGCTTCCTGAAAAAAGAACACCTGATTAAAACCCAGCAGTTTTATGAAAAACATGGCGGGAAAACAATCATTTACGCCCGCTTTATGCCGATCATAAGAACCTTTGCACCTTTTATCGCGGGTGTAGGTACCATGAATTACAGGAAATTTATTTCTTATAACATCATCGGAGGTATTATTTGGGTGGCAGGATTCGCACTCCTGGGCTACTGGTTTGGAAATTTCCCGGCCGTTAAAAAGAATTTTACCCTTATTATATTTGCCATTATTATTCTGTCTTTAACCCCTCCGCTGATCGAGTTTCTTAGAAGCAAATTCAGAAAAAATACAGTAGTTTAATGAATGTATACGGATTAATCGGGTTTCCACTTACCCACTCTTTCTCCAAACGCTATTTCACGGAAAAGTTTGAGAAAGAAGGAATACCCAACAGCACGTACGAACTATTTGAAATAAGGGAAGCCACAGCGCTTCCCTCTGTTATTTCATCCCAGCCTCAACTCAGAGGGTTAAATGTAACCATTCCTCATAAGGAGGCTGTTATTCCTCTGCTGGACGAACTGGACCCTGCCGCAGAAAAAATCGGGGCCGTAAACGTCATAAAGGTAACAGAAGGCAATAAACTAAAAGGATACAATTCTGATTATTATGGATTCAGAAATTCACTTTTGAAATTTCTGGGAGAGGCAAATCCTGCTATATTGAAAGCGCTGATCCTGGGGACAGGAGGGGCAGCCAAAGCCGTCATTGCAGCGCTGGACAACCTGGCGATTCCTTACAAACTGGTTTCCCGTTCGGGAGAGGCTCCCATACTACGGTACGAAGAGCTGAATGCTTCATTACTTGACGAGTACAGACTGATCATTAACACCTCTCCGCTTGGCATGTATCCTAAAACCGATACCTGTCCGGCTATTCCATACGAATATCTTACAGAAAAACATTACCTGTTCGACCTTGTATACAACCCGGAAGAAACCCTTTTTATGAAGAAAGGTGCTGAACGGGGAGCCAAAACCAAAAACGGACTTGAAATGCTGCACCTTCAGGCAGAAAAAGCCTGGGAAATATGGAACAGTTAGGAACTAACCTGTGTTATAAAAGTTGTGTTTTTTATAACCCATACCAAAAGGAGCTCAATTGTTTAAAATAACATCACAATACAAACCAACAGGCGATCAGCCTAAAGCTATTGCCAAACTTGTTGAAGGTATAAAAAAGGGCGAACCCGCCCAGACCCTGCTTGGTGTAACAGGATCCGGAAAGACATTTACCATTGCCAATGTTATTCAGGAAGTGCAGAAGCCCACACTGATCCTGAGTCACAACAAAACCCTGGCGGCACAGCTGTACGGAGAGTTCAAACATTTCTTCCCGGAAAACCTGGTCGAATATTTTATCAGCTATTACGACTATTACCAGCCGGAAGCTTACATTGCTTCCTCCAATTTATATATAGAAAAAGACCTGTCCATTAATGAAGAGATCGAAAAGCTGAGGCTTTCGGCAACCTCTGCCCTGATGAGCGGACGCAGGGATATAATTGTCGTTGCCTCTGTTTCCTGCATTTATGGTATTGGTAATCCGGAAGAATTCGGGAAAAATATTGTAACGGTGGTACAGGGAGAAAAAATCTCCCGAAACAAGCTTCTTTATTCTTTTGTAGAGATTCTGTATAACCGCACCACAGCAGAATTTAAACGTGGTACCTTTAGGGTAAACGGAGACACGGTGGATGTTTTTCCGGCCTACGCTGACTTTGCCTACAGGATTATATTCTGGGGTGACGAAATTGAGGCCATTCAGCGGATTGATCCTCATTCGGGTAAAAAACTGAACGACGAAAAGCTTTTTAACCTGTATCCTGCAAACCTTTTTGTTACCGGAAAAGATGCCCTGAATCTGGCCATTAGCGAAATTCAGGAAGATCTGGTCAAACAAATCAAGTTGTTTGAATTTGAACAACGACATTTGGAAGCTAAAAGAATACAGGAACGCACGGAGTTTGACATGGAGATGATGCGGGAAATCGGGTACTGCTCCGGTATAGAAAACTATTCAAGATATTTTGACAGGAGAAAACCGGGAGACCGTCCTTTCTGTCTTATCGATTATTTTCCTTCCGACTTCCTCATGGTTATAGATGAGAGCCACGTAACCGTTCCACAGATTAGGGCCATGTGGGGAGGAGACCGTTCCAGAAAAGTAAACCTGGTGGATTATGGCTTCCGCCTTCCGTCTGCGCTGGACAACAGACCTCTGACATTTAATGAATTTGAAAGCATGGCACCTCAAACCATTTATGTCAGCGCGACGCCAGCCGACTATGAGCTCAGAAAATGCGACGGTGTGGTAGTGGAACAAATTATCCGACCGACCGGGTTGCTTGATCCGCTCATAGAAGTAAGACCCAGCGGAAACCAGATTGACGACCTTCTGGATGAAATACATGAACGCATAAAAGCAAACGACAGAGTATTGGTAACCACCCTCACCAAGAGGATGGCAGAAGAGCTTACCAAGTTCCTGGCCAAAGTAAATATTAAATGCCGGTACATTCACTCGGAAGTTAAAGCACTTGACAGAGTCGAAATTTTAAGAGAACTGCGCCTGGGCGTTTTTGACGTACTGGTTGGAGTGAACCTCTTAAGAGAAGGTCTGGACTTGCCGGAGGTCTCTCTGGTTGCCATTATGGATGCCGACAAAGAAGGCTTTTTAAGAAACCAGCGATCGCTTATACAAACCATAGGAAGGGCGGCAAGAAACGAAAACGGTAAGGTAATTATGTATGCCGACAAGATTACCGATTCTATGAGAATCTCCATAGAAGAAACCAACCGTCGTCGGGCAATCCAGATGGAGTATAATAAACAACATAACATAACGCCTAAAACCGTACTGAAAAGCCGGGAGGAAATACTGGGGCAGACCAAAGTTGCAGACTCAAGAAAAGAGACCAGAACCTATTATGTTCCGGATGAACAACCGAATCTGGCTGCAGATCCTGTACTGCAATACCTAAGCAAGACAGAACTGGAAAAGATGGTTCAGAGGACACAAAAAGAAATGGAGAAAGCAGCAAAAGAAATGGACTTTTTAGAAGCTGCGCGTTTGCGAGATGAATTATTTGCGTTGAAAAAGCTTATTGATAAGAATGAATCGGGAGAAGGACAGGCGGAAGAAAAGAAAAGTAAAGAAGCAGGCCCTAAGAAAACTAAAAAGTCAAAATAGTCAATGCTGAATACATTTTACAAGTAGAACCTGAGTAGATAAAAAGAAAAAGCCCTGAATATTCAGGGCTTTTTTAATGTCTTTTTGCTTTCAGACAACTAATTACTCAGCAGAAGTAGAGTCGCCTTCAACAGCTGGAGCAGCAGTAGTATCTACTGGAGCAACAGGAGCCTCTTCAACTGCAGAAGTAGTGTCAGCAGCTTCAGTATTTACAGCTTCTTCAGTTCCTTTTTTCTCTTCAGAGCAAGAAGCGAATGATAATGTACCAGCTACGAATAATAACGCAAATAATTTTCTCATAGTAATTAAACTTTTATTTTAGATTTAAAGTACAAATATATAAGTATTTTCCAATCTGAAAAGGGAAAATGGATATTTTATCCAAAAATATCTTTCCCAATACCACTGTTTTTATTCATTCAGAAGTTTCTTCAACTTCTTTTTAGTTTTTTTTCCTGCTTTTTCACCATCTTCTGCCACAGCCTCAGCAGCTTCTCCTGTTGCCTCAACGGCCTCACCAGTTTTTTTCTTAAGCTTGTTTAATGCTTTCTCTGATTTAGACTTTTCTTCACAGGAAGAAACCAGTAATGCTACCATAAAAAGACTTCCCAATAGTATCTTTTTCATAGACAGGTCTTTATTTTTTTCTGAAAACTATGTTAATCGGAACACCCTGAAACCCAAAATGCTCTCTTAATTTATTCTCGAGAAACTTTGCATACGGCCCTTTGATATATTGTGGCAGGTTGCAGAAGAACGCAAACGTAGGTGAATGCGTTGGCAATTGCGTAATATACTTAATCTTGATATGCTTGCCTTTTAAGGATGGCGGCGGATATCTGTCTATTTCAGGCAATAATGCTTCGTTTAAGGCAGACGTACTTACCTTCTTGTTCCTGTTTTCGTAAACTTCTATTGCCGTTTCTATTGCCTTGTGTATTCTTTGTTTGTTTAATACAGAGACAAAGATAATGGGGATAAAATCCATACCTGCCAACTCTGCTCGGATCTGATCTTCATATTTTTTGGCGGTATTGGTATCTTTTTCAATAAGATCCCATTTATTTACAAGCAATACAATTCCTTTACGATTTCTGTTTGCAAGACCGATAATGTTCAGATCCTGAGTTTCCAGTCCATTCTGCGCATCAATAATTACGATGCAGACGTCAGAAGCTTCAATTGCTCTGATCGACCTCAGAACGGAATAAAACTCAATGTCTTCTTTTACCCTTGCCTTTTTACGTAATCCTGCCGTGTCGGTTATAATAAATTCTTTATTAAACGCATTATAACGGGCATCTACTGCATCTCTGGTAGTTCCTGCAATATCTGTTACAATACTTCTCTGGCGCCCCAGCAATACATTGAGGAAGGAAGATTTTCCTACGTTGGGTCTACCGATAATAGCAATTCTGGGAATGCCTTCATCCGGATTTTCAATTCCGTCATTGGAAAAATGCTTTACAACCTCGTCCAACAGTTCTCCGGTACCGGAACCGTTCTGCGAACTAATAGGATAAACCTCACCCAGACCAAGTGCATAAAACTCCGCAGCCATATTGGCTCTTTCATGAGTGTCTGCTTTGTTGGCCACCAGGTAGACTGGTTTCTTTGTTCTTCTTAATTTGTGAGCAAACTCTTCGTCCAGCGGATGCAGTCCGGCATACACATCGACAACAAAGAGAACCACCATAGCTTCTTCCAGCGCAACATCCACCTGCTCTTTTATTGCTTCCTCAAAGAGATCATCTGTATTGGCTACGTATCCTCCTGTATCTACAACGGTAAAAAACTTCCCGGTCCATTCTCCATATCCGTAATGTCTGTCCCTTGTGACACCGCTCATGTCGTCCATGATCGCTGTTCTTGTGCCTACAAGGCGATTAAAAAGTGTGGATTTTCCCACATTAGGTCTTCCAACAATTGCTATAATATTAGCCATGCCTTCTTTTATATAAATATTAAATCTGTTACTTTATGCATTCAGGTAGTCCGCCTGTTATTGCAGATAACCAAATCGCTTTAACTTGTCGGCCTTCGTTCTCCACTCAGGCTCTACTTTAACGTGCTGCTCGAGGAAAATCTTCTTGGCAAAAAACTTTTCCATCTCTTCCCTTGCCTGAATACCCGTCTTTTTCAGGGCTGCACCTTTATGACCAATGATAATTCCCTTCTGACTGTCTCTCTCCACAAGGATTTCCGCACGAATAGAGATGAGATCTTCTTTCTCCTTAAACTCTGTAATGATTACCTCACAACTGTAAGGCACTTCTTTTTTATAATTTAAAAGTATCTTCTCCCTTAAAATTTCAGCTGCAAAAAAACGCTCGGGTCTGTCTGTAAGCTCGTCTTTACCATAATAGGGAGGATGTACAGGAATAGAATCAAGTATGGTATTGAACAGCAATTCCAGGTTAAACTTTTCCAGTGCTGAAACAGGGATAACTTCTTTAGCCGGAAATACCGTGCCCCAGTAAGCAAGCTTCTCTTTCAGCTCTTCCTGACTTTTGATCTGATCCACCTTATTCACCACCACAATAATAGGAAGATTCATTTTCTTGATCTTTTCAGTGATCTCAAAAACTTCTTCTTCTTTTTCATAAATATCCGTTACAAACAGGATAACATCCGCATCCTGCAGGGAACCGGCAACAAAGCCCATCATTGCTTTATGCAGCTCGTATTGCGGATTCAGTATACCTGGAGTATCCGAATAAACAATTTGAAAATCATCCCCGTTAAGAATTCCCATAATCCTGTGGCGGGTTGTTTGGGCCTTGGAAGTAATAATTGACAGGCGCTCGCCGATCAATGCATTCATTAATGTAGACTTACCTACATTTGGTTTTCCGACAATGCTAACAAAACCGGCCTTATGAGATTTAGCTTCAGACATTTTTTACTACGATTTTCTTCAACAAAGGGCAGGGAATCTAAACAATCGCAAAAATTGCGATGCATATAAAATTGCTTATTCCGTTGACTTTCTTCACTTTCCAATAAACATTTAAAATTTTATTGAAAAAGATATGCAAAGGTAGTTGATTTAATTAAATAAAGCATTAAATTTGCATCCGAATTACAGGAACAGCTACTAAAATAGTTACTCTGTCAAACAAAAGTTAAGCTGGCAGGGTTAAGTAAAAGCAGAAGGCTTTTAAAATTTGTAAGGAACTAAAATACTAAAAATACAGCGCGGGATGGAGCAGTTGGTAGCTCGTTGGGCTCATAACCCAAAGGTCGCAGGTTCGAGTCCTGCTCCCGCTACTAAACAAGGCCTCAGAGAGTAATCTTTGAGGCCTTTTTGTTTTATGATAAATTATAACCGCATTCCGCTCGTTCGGCTCACATCCGCCAGCAGGCGGACGCAAGTTCAGGCTCCGCTCATCGTCACTAAGTGAAGTTTCTCTATGTCAGGACATCAGCATCAATGTAAAGAATATTTCCTGCATTGATTCGACCTGTGATCGTTAAAATTTATGACGAGGCAATATCTATAATCCTGAAAATCCTGATTCAGACTACCTCACAATTACTGAAGGGATTGAATCATTACAGATAGCTTTGGTAAACTGCCCCTGAAGAAATTGACCTCTTTCCTAACTTATCACAATCCAATACTATTTCTCCTACCAAAAGGACATTGGCACTACATTGGAAAAGTAATCTCAAGGAATAACAGTGCGGGATCAACATTCCCTGAAATCAGGCTCTTTCAAGCCATTATAAGTGTTAAATTCAAAAGTATTTATATAATCTAAAAAAGACATTTAAAACCTTGGTCGATTTTGATGTTTATCAATGTTTTTATGACAATCTTATCTTACCTTTAACCATTATAACCCATTGTATGAACCCTGTTCTTGCAGAACTGATTAAAGAAAAGGCATCTCTCAGCAACGAACAGCTCTCTGAGGCTTTGTCGTATTTTAAACCGATGAGGGTTAGAAAAAATGAATTGCTACTGGAACCTGGTAAGATATCAGAGAATTTGTTTTTCATCGTACAAGGATGTCTGCGGCTATACTATAGCAACGATGATCAAAGTACCACACGATTTATGGCTTTTGAACATACGTTTCTTACATCCATCGTAAGTTTTATTTCCCAAAAACCTTCCACCGAATATATACAGGCAGTCGAGGCTTCAGAGTTATTGGTACTAACATACAGTGATTTCTTTTACCTCAGAAAAAGTATAAAAGAATGGGACCAGCTGTACATCTACATTCTTGAGTATGGTATTACTGTTATCAATACAAAGCTCAGCAGCCTGCTCACACAGAATGCAACAGAGCGCTATCGCTGTCTGCTCCAAAATAATCCGGAACTTATTCAACGCCTGTCCAATGCAAATCTGGCCTCTTATCTCAACATATCACCAGAAACATTGAGCAGACTTAAATCACAGATATAAATTTTATATACTTATTACACCATGAGAAGCGACGAAGTAAAAAAAGGTTACCAAAGAACTCCGCACAGATCATTATTCCGGGCCACAGGGCTTAAAGACGAAGATTTTGACAAGCCATTTATCGGGGTTGCAAATTCCTTCATTGAAATTATTCCGGGACACTTTTTTCTTAATAAGGTAGGAGAAATTATTAAAGATGAAATAAAGGCCAACGGATGTGTTCCTTTTGAGTTCAATACGATTGGTATTGATGATGGTATTGCCATGGGCCACGATGGTATGTTGTATTCACTCCCCAGCAGAGAGCTAATCGCCAATTCAATAGAGAGTGTCATGAATGCACACAAGCTCGATGCCATGGTAGCAATTCCCAATTGTGATAAAATAGTGCCGGGAATGATCATGGGTGCACTCAGGGTAAATGTTCCAACAATATTCGTGAGCGGTGGCCCAATGGCAAAGGGCTACAAAAAAGACGGCACACCGATAGACCTGGCCAGCGCATTTGAAGCCGTAGGAAAACATGAAGCCGGTCTGATCACAGAGGAAGAACTTAAGGAGATCGAGTGCAATGCTTGTCCGGGCGGAGGGAGCTGCTCGGGCATGTTTACAGCAAATTCCATGAATACGCTGATGGAAGCCATGGGCATTGCGCTGCCCGGTAACGGAACCATTTTAGCCCTTACACCAGAACGTGAACAGCTTTATAGAAGGGCCGCCAGAAGGATTTGCGAAATTGTCAAAGACAAAGCTGCTTATGAAAAGTTCAGGCTTAAAAATATACTCAATGAAAAGGCTGTAAGAAATGCATTCGCAGTGGACATGGCGATGGGAGGCAGTACCAATACTGTGCTGCACATGCTGGCCATTGCCCATGAAGCAGGCATCAATTTTGAGCTTAAAGATATCAATGCCATTTCAAAAAGTGTCTCCCACATTGCCAAGATCTCTCCAAGCCTCACTACAGTACACATGGAGGATATAAACAAGGCTGGCGGTGTAAATGCCGTAATGCGGGAGATGAACAAAAGAGAGGCTGGAATACTATTGGACAACTTAACAATAAGCGGAGAAACCATTTTTGAAAAAATCAAAGATGCAGAAATTAAAGATGAAACGATCATCCGCAAGATCAACAATCCATACAGCCAGGTAGGGGGATTGGCCATACTTTATGGAAACCTGGCGGAACAGGGAGCTGTTATTAAGACTGCCGGCATTACCGGTTCCAGAGTATTCACAGGCAAAGCTGTATGTTTCGACGGCCAACAGGAAGCTATTGATGGAATACGCGGTGGCAAAGTAAAAGCAGGAGACGTTGTGATAATAAGATACGAAGGCCCCAAAGGAGGACCCGGCATGCAGGAAATGCTCACACCTACCAGTATGATCATGGGTATGGGACTTGGTAGTTCGGTAGCCCTGATTACCGATGGCCGGTTCAGCGGTGCTACAAGAGGTGCCTCTATTGGTCACGTATCTCCGGAAGCTGCAGAAGGCGGAATGATAGGGCTATTGAAGGATGGAGATGAAATTCATATTGACGTGGATAATTACATCTTATCTGTAAATCTTAGCGACGAAGAAATTGCAAAACGAAAAGCTGAATTTGTTCCTGTGAAAAAGGAATTACAATCCAAGTGGCTCAAACAATACAGAACCCTGGTGACCAATGCTGGTAGCGGTGCAGTTTTAAAGACAGAGTAGAATAGCAGTAGATTCTACTGGTATCAAAATATATTGATTAATCAAAGCCTCAGGGATTTCTTTGAGGCTTTGGTGTTTTCAACAATCCTGCGTTAACCATAATAACTTTATCAAGTCTTTCAATCTCAGACATCTAAAGAACTATGTATATTCAAATGCAATCACCTTATTCCGAATAAATAAGCACTCACCGGGGACAATTTATTGGATAATAAATCCCAAGTTATTAAACTTACCATCGTTTGCATGTTAAACCAGAAGACAAAGCCGTTTCGATTACCACCTTTGGGATCAACGTTCACTACATGCAGTGCATCAAAATTTTATGAAAACATACATTCTTTCCATACTCGTTTGTATCACCCATCTAACTTTTGGACAAACACTCTACTCAAGAAATTTTCATAATCCGGAATATGGTATACTATCTTATATCCCCACTTCCAACACGCTATTGGTTCCGGGCGAAAAGGGACAACTATTACTTAAATCCCCCAATGCAGAAAAGTCGATTAACGGAAACATAGGATTAATTACACCAAGCGGTAATTCCATCATTTCTATTACTTATGGTCACGATACATCAACCATTCATATCTATGACCTTTCAGGGAAACTGTTAAAAGAAAAAAGCATTCACTATCCGATTATTGACATTGCTACCGATGCTTCTGAAAAATATATATATGCCCTTTCTGGTAACCTATCAGCACTGAATGAATTCCCTGTTTATACGTATTATGAACCGGGAGTTCCAACCAGCAATCTATTACAACTAGACTGCGATCTGCAATTGTTAAATGTATTGGATACTTATTTGCCTAAAGGAAATGCAACAAGTTTCGCAGTATTGCCCAATCTGGATCAAATTATAGTGGCAGGAGGGCTTCAAGGAACTATCTTAAACTTAAATGGAGACTCCATAACAACTTTTAAAACCATTCATGCGTCGTTTGTAAAGGTTAATTCCAACAAGCTCTACTCTATCCTGCATGAGTTTGGCGATGGCTCCTATCTGGACATATTTAAATCAAAAAATGACACAATTTCTATAAGCAAGGAACTTCATAAAAAATATAGATTAAATCCACATGTGAAAACCAGTATTTCCGTTTTCAAAAGTTGGGATATAAACCATAAAAGTTCACATATTCTCACCCTGGACCACTCCAACTCCATATCAATAGTTGAGCCTTCCGGCTCCATTGTAAAAACAATAAAACACAAAGCCAATAGTATCTTTGTGTTTTTTATAAACGATGAGACAATCGGAGTATACGATAATAAGTATAAAAAAATAACAACATACAACATCTTCAAATAGTAACGGCGGAATGAATTAGAAAAATAGAATACAGTGCTTAAGTAAGAAGTTTACAAACACTCAGTCCTAAAAATTCGGTTTCACTTTTCTTTAATCTTTTTCCTGTGTTTGACACCAAACTCGTAAAGTGCTTTTATAACCGGTTCAATCTCTTTTGCGTGCAGGGTTACGGCATAAGAAACAGTAATTGGCCTGGTATTATTGACTGTTCGGGTAATAAGTAAGTTATCTTCCAATTCCTGCAACTCATTTGACAATACTTTAGGCGTTATTCCCACAATGGCTTTCTGTATGTCGTTAAATCGCATTGCTCCATAATACGAAAGGCTTTGGAGTATACACAATTTCCATTTACCCTTTAGTAATTCCAGGGCATCCCGCAATCCTAATATGCGTTCTTTACAAAGTTCTTTTTCTCCTTCTTCCATTACTATGATTTTATATAGTGACTTTCCTACAGGTAACGAATAGTGAATATAAGATAAATATCAAATACTTTTGTTTCCATATCCAGCAAAATTCCAATTTTATGAAAAGGAAACCATCCTTAATCCTTGTAGTAGGAGGAACAGGAACACAAGGCGGAAATGTAGCCAGAGAGCTTTTAAAACAGGAGTACCGTGTTAAGATCGTAACGAGAACACCTACGTCACCATCCGCTAAACAACTAGAGCAACTTGGTGCGGAACTTGTCAAAGGTGATTTATCAGAACCAGCTTCCCTAATTCCGGTAATGAATGATGTAAAAGCAATCTTTTCAGCTCAGTATGCTGACCCTAACGACTTATCTGTTGAAATCCGGAATACAAGAAATATGGTTCAGGCTGCGAAGGATGCCGGTGTGGAACAAATTGTGCACACTTCAGTGGTAGAAACAAATATTTTTCCCAGATGGGATAAATCAGAAATGCTTTCAAAACTATGGGAAAGCAAATACCTGGCAGAAGAACTTATCCGAGAAGCAGGCTTCCCATATTGGACCATTCTGCATCCAAGCTTTTTTATGGAAAACTTTATCGATCCTCTATCTGGTTATATGGCACCAGAATTAAAACAAGGTAAACTATTTGGCGTGTTATACCCTCACACGCCTCTTAAACTTAACAACGGACAAGACACCTCGCTTTTTGCAAGAACAGCTTTCGAAAACCCTGACAAGTTTAACACGAAAGACATCAACATCGCTTCAGACGAACTTTCCATGACACAGATTGCAGAGATAATAAGCAAAATATCAGGAAAAACAATTACATACGAGGAAGTCGATGCGGAAGAAGGCATCCAAAGAGGACTTTTTATGGGAACTGTTGAATCTCATCGCTGGATGAACGACGTGAGAGGCTGGGGCTTTGACATTAAGGAAACATACTCTTATGATATACCACTTACTCCTTTTGAACAATGGCTGACAGATAATAGAAGCCGAATAGCCAAATAGGTAGAAGCTCTTCTACAACGCTCTCCACGACAATAGCAGAGCCAGCATGAGGGTTAAAGTTGGTATACTTTAAACTGAGAGGGGTTATATTTGAGCACCTTAAATCAGAGAAATAATTTTCCCTCTCACTCATTGTTCCAATATATCTTTAACATTTCTCAGCGTTTGCTGCTGGTTCTTTCTTATAAAATGACGACCTATAAGATACGACGGCAGGTTAATGGGGAACCTGGCATAAGCAGAAAAGGTACAGGTATAAGTTGTCTGATTTTTGGAGACTTCAACAAAAATATTCTCGAGCTTACAGGTACCTGCCATTGGTTTAATCAGCCTTAACTCCACTTCTATACTGTTATCGTCCATCCCCTTAATCTCCTGTTCACCCATTCCAACATTTTTATTTTTATCCTCATTATAACTCTCCCATTTTAATACCGCACCCACTTTACCATCTTCTCCTTCCACCCAGGGTTTAAGATCAGGATCTGCTTTTAACCACTCACTATAAAAGGGCTGGTTTCCCAACAAACGCACATAATCATACACCACGCTCTTCGGCTGATTGATCGTTTCAGCGACTGTTACGGAATAATGTTTGGGTAGGACGAGGGCCAACACTAAAAGAAATCCTATTAAACCACCTGCTACCATCAGAATTATCAATACTATATCCATACGTAAACTAATTAACAACTTGTACAATTCAGTTCTGTCATAAAGATCGTAGAATAAGGCTTACTGGTCTTGTAAAAAATCATTGATTTTATTTCTCCTCTGTTTTCAAAAACTCAGCAGGAGTTTTCCCGGTGAATACCTTAAAGTCTTTGGTAAAATGCGCCTGATCGTAATAACCGGCCTCAAACGCGTTCTGAACCAGGATTTTATGATGCATCCCATCAATAATCGCATTCATACGTACGATATGACAAAACTGTTTGGGAGAAGCTCCGAGCTCTCTTCTGAATCGTTTTTCAAAGGCGTCCAGACTAATACACAGGTGAGATGCCAACTCCCGAATCTTTATAGACCCTTTATACATTTTAATGTGTTGAACTGCATTTGCAATAAGAGGATCGGGTTTATGGCTACACAGCCTCGAAATTAAAAATTGTTCTACCACCTGTATCCTTTCCTGGTTGGATTTCGCGCTTCCAAGTTTGTCTTCGAGCTCGTTTAAATTTCTGAAATTCGAAAACTCATTTAAGGCTAACACTTCTCCATAGGTATCGTAAATCGGTTCTTTAAAAAAAGCCGGTGCTCTGCCAGGCTTAAAAAATACCAGCAGATTACCAGTACCGCTATCGTCTTTCATTTGCTGGACAGATTTTCTAAGTCCTGCCACTACAGCAAAAGGAAGAAGCTTTTCCTTTTCCGTTTCCGTAACATACCGTGTTTCTCCTTTATAGCGCACCCCCATAATCAGAGACGTACCGGGAAGCAGACTGTTCACTACGGTTGTGCTACAGTCTACAATGGTATAGCATTTTATAAAGGGACGAAGCCGCTCGGTTGGCAGAAAAGTTTCAAGAATCATTTATAGTCAAAATAGCCTTTCAACATCTGATTATTACTCAAATATATAAAACGCCATTAGGAAAATCCGAAAAAAGAAAACGGATTAAAAAAAGAAGGTGCCATCATTTCTGACAGCACCGTGCTTAACATCCAGATTTTAATCTAAAAGTATTCGACCAATCCTAAAAAAAACAATTTGTATTTTATTCCTTAACCAGCTTAATAACACTAGTTTTATCCTTTTGCGTAACTTTTAAAAGGTACAGACCTTTTGCATAGCTGTCCGTTTGAAGAACCGTTTTATCACTCGCCTTGCCAACTTCCAGCACCTGCCCCATCTGATTCATGAGCTGATAAGAAAATGGCCCCTTGACCTCTACGTTAAATTCTGCATTGAAAGGATTCGGATAACTACGTACCGTCAGGGAAGCAATAGCTCCTTCCACGCTGGTTATTACTTCATCAACCAGTCTTGCCACACCAAACAGGGATGGATCCTGCCATGCATTATCGGTAGTAGAAGACCATGCAATCTTTTTATCTCTTGTACCACCATTATCATCATCGTTAACCATGAACTCAAGACCCACTAACTGATTTTCTACCGGCGAACCCTGCACGGTAGTCCATGGAATACGCACCTCTACAACATAACCCGTTGTAGTACTTACGGCACTGTACATTATTCCTGTGGTAGATCTTCCTGAAGGCAGCGCACCTACGACAGTACCGTCGTTCCAGCCAAAGCTGTATTGCACATCGTTGGCGCCATAAGTAGACGCTTTATCGTTATTTATATCCAGATAAATCTCCACCGCATCGTCTTCATAAGAATTCTGACTATCGTTTTGCAAAGCATTGTCCGTAACAGTAACAAAGGCATACAAATAGGTATTGTCCCATAAAAACTTAGCTCTTCCGCTTAAATCCTCAGGAGATGAAACCGTACCTATTAAAACGTTTTTAGCTTCAATGGAAGGAATAGAAGGATTATCCCAAATACCGGGATCCTGTACCCCATCAATGACAGGAGCAACAGCCGTTTTATGAATTTTGTAAGGAGGAGCTTTTACCACAACTGTAACCTCGGAAGAAATGCCTTCCAGATCCTCTGCGTCTATAGCCCTGGCTGTAAAGGAATACGTTCCGGCAGGCAGGTCATTCAGCTGGAATGTATAAGGGGCAGACAGGTCTTCACCCAATTTCTCTGTACCATTAAAGAATTCCACTTTTGTAACATCGTTATTGGCATCCGTAACTTCTGCAGTCAAAAGGATAGAAGCAGGCGCTTCAGGACTTCCGGTAACATTCGACTTTAACATCACAGAAGGAGTATTAGGGTTTGCAGGTGTAAACGCAATGGTTGGAGTAGTCCAGTTGATTACAGAAGTAAGAGCCAAATTAAAACCACTTTGAGAAGGATTAATTCTGATATTGGTATTTGCACTGGTATTGCTCTTTAAAAACTTATTGACAAATGCCGTAACTGAATTATTTTGAGTAGTAGCCGCAGCACAGTGGTTGTGACCACCTGTAAAGTCGAATCCAAACCTGTCCTCAACTCCCATAGCTTTCCAGACTTCCAGTGCTGCCATACAGGATTTATAGCCGGACTCATCTCCCAGCCATTCAAACCCCGGATTTCCTAATGCTAGAAAGGCTCGTGGTGCTATCATTGCAATAAGCTCATGATGATCATGCGGCAAAGTGTTGGGATTTAAGTTTTTCATACTTGACTTAAACCAACTATAGTTGGTGTTATCAATCTTTTCAATATTGGTACCTGTTCTGGTGGTAAAAGCCTGAGAAGTTCTCCAGGAATTAATCCCCCCCCCACCTGACTCCTGAGCAATTGTTAACGCAATGCGCTCATCAAAGGCCCCTGCAAACAAGGCCATTTTACCAGCATAACTACATCCTGTAACACAAATTCTTTTGGTATCAGCATTCATCTGAGCCTTGACGATTTCGATACCATCAATGATACGGCTTATGCCCCAGGACCACGCACTGTACTTACCTATATTAGTATTGGGATAAAGTTTAAAATAAGGATCATTAGCATTGATTGACCCTGAACCATTGGCATAGGTAACAACCTGATCATGGTTAAAGGGAATCTGAATAACTCCGGAAAAGAGACTGGAACTTAACTGTCCGGAAGGAGCATTCATTCCAATCACAACTGGAAAAGGACCTGTACCGGATGGCATATTTACACTGGATGTTAATGTCAGCGTTTGTCCGTTTTCAACTACCGTTACGGTAAGCGTCCCGCCCGAGTATGTAGCTGAAACGTTGGCAGGCTTGGGTGGCTTGGGGCCAATTTCATATTGTTCAATATCCGATTTAATCTGAAGTCTTCTACAGGTCCAGTCATCAAAGGTGGCCACTCTACCTCCATTGGTAAAGGAGAAAGGGTCCGGAAGATAGGTGTTGGTAGTATTGGTGTTTCCCGCAGCAGTATTGCATCCTGTAGCTGTTCTGTTTTCTACATCAAAAACAAGAGGAACCTGACCGAACAGATTATTGAATAGTGCAATGTTCAATAGAAGCAAAAGCGCACTCGTTCTCATTCTCATAATTTATAATTGTCGTTATGTACTATACTGTTTTAAATCTTTTAGCAAATCATTACTACCTCCCATAAAGGCAGTACTTACCAGGTCTAATAATCCCTTATAGACCTGTGTGCGGGAAAAATCAATTTGCTTATAGTGCTTCCAGTCTGCCTGATTTCTTATATCGGCGACAGGATCATTCCATGGGGTAATTAGGGAAGTTATTACTGCATGGAATTGCTTTCAAAAGTACTTGCTTTAAACATAAAGCCTCGAAAAGTAAACACGAATCGGGGGGGAATGTGAAAAAAATTCTTTTACGTACTTTTTCTTTTATAGGTTAAAAAAATCGCCCGGTTTCCCCGGGCGATGACAGAAATTAAGTTAAAAAAAATATATGTAAGTGTACCGATGTTATTTGCTAACGACAAAGGGTTTATTAGTCTGGCTTCCAACTTTTAATAAATACAAGCCCGCTTTCAGATTTGTCAACTTCAATTGGAACAAATCACTTTCAATCGTTCCCTGTTCTACAACCCTTCCGCTGTAATCCATTACAACATACGCCTCCCCTGCAATTGGCTCTGCGGAAACAACAGATAATACATCAGAAGCCGGATTAGGGAACAGATTTATATTTAAACTTTTTTTCGATGCATTCGCAATACCGGTATAAGTGCCATCCACTTTTGTCCTATAAATTCCCTTTAGAGTTCGTACATATACATACCCCTTCCAATATGTTAAAGAATAGGACTGCATTGACTCAGGAAGACCATCGCTATAAAGACTCAATGAGGTTCCGTCTGAAGCGCCTTTATACACCAGTTCGCTTCTTGCACTTCCTCCATTGGCTGCAATGGCAACCAGAAGGTCTCCACCTGACAGCTGGCAAAGAGCGCTTATACCATAGCCGCCATAGTTAAAGGTTGAAGAAGGCACTTTGGTAACATTCCAGGACTCTCCATTGTCAGAATAGGCTATATTGGTTTCATCCATGATGTACAGCCTGTTACCCGTTCCCTGAATTAAGTTATTGGTATAAGGAGATATAGTATAGTTAGCAGACCACACCTGTGTTATTGTCTGACCATTATTGGAAACTTTCCATAATCCCGTTGAATCTGATTTACTTATCTTAAGCGAAACATAAAGATTATAATCCTTATCAAAACCAATCAGACTTATCGATCCGTTGGTAGACCAATAAGGAGTAAACGTTTCTCCTCCATCTGAGCTGACCACAATACTCGAGAACGATTCTCCCAGATAAATTTTATCGTTGACTTTATCCAAAAGGTAATTTGCCTTGGAATGCTTACGAATCCACATACCATTGGCCTGGTTCTTTTTGTAAAACCCTGAATGGGCAGCAAAGGGAGCATATATACAAATATACTCTTCACCTTTATGGCGTTCATAATCATGACTGCCATATATACCATCAATCGTCTTGCTGGAATCCAGGATTACCCCAGGTTCTACCGACCTGTAAAGATAATTTACATACGTTGTAGCACTGGTAGGAATATTTCTTGAAAAATAGAGCGTATCATTTATTACCTGAAGGATTCTTGTATCCCAAGGCTGGTCATAAACGATTTCCCAGGTTTGCGCCCAACCAAACTTAATTATCAAAGTTATTGATAAAAACAAAAGTGTAAAACGTTTTTTCATAAGTTATCTTTAGTTATCATTTGTACAGGAAACAAAATGCATGTACGGCATTACGGATTAACATCCGAAAGCATAAATGACAGCTCTTCTTATAAAGCTGCAATGAACGAAGAATATAAAGATCCTCTCGCCCATACCAATGTACAATTTGTATGGATCTGTACGACGAAATAAATAGTTGGATAGCTAAAAAAGGTCCACAATTATAATTTCGGACGTTTTATTGCTCCTTTTTGCGGTATTCACTAGGGGTACACCCGGAAACCTTTTTGAAAGCAGCATAGAAAGTAGCTTTTGTATTGAATCCACTTTCGTATCCTATTGCTTCTATTTTTAAATTAGAATTTTGAAGGATGAGTCGTTGAGCTTCTTTCACCCTGTAAAAATTTACAAAATCAGAAAAGTTTTTTTGATGGCACTGGTTAATGATCTGTGATAGATAGTGCGGTTTAATTTTAATTTCCTGTGATAATGCCTGAAGCGTAAGATCCGATTTAAGATATGGTTTGTTAACCTCCATAACCGTCTGAAGTTCATTATTGAGCTTTATGGCCTCGTCCAGATCAAGATTAGAGGTAGTATACTTTGGCTTAGGCTCCTGCCAATCCGCCTCTGACGCAGCAACATAGGCTTTCTGAGCTCCTATAGACCTGTATATCAGGCAACAATAAAGTGAAGCAGAAGACAAAGGAAGCAGATCTATAAAAAGCTGAGGTAATTTAAACATATATATAGAAGCGCCCAATACACCCAGAGACAATGAAAACAATATAAAGTTCAACAACCAGGCTGCATTCTTTTTATATACTCCGGACAACTGACTTTTTCTGGTATAAAGCCAGTAAATCATATAACCAAAGGATGAAATGGCATAGGTATAAAACACTACGTCTGCAACTTCATATTCAGGCAGATAAGTACTTTGTATCAGGTCTATATATGCCCGCTGCCCTTCAGCTGATTTGAAATAAAACCTTGAAAAATACAGAAATGCAATAAGACCTGGCAGAAACTGGAATGCCATATTTTTATCGTACTCCAGCTTTTCCCCGCACATCTCTTTCATGTAGTTTTTATACACAGGTATGATCCAAAACCCTGCAGCCCAATCCAAATCTATCAGGTAAGGTAGATCGTAAATCCATCCGGTTGATTTTAAAGCAAATGAAAAAGAGATTATAGATAAAAGGATTAATAATATTCCAAGGTGAATGTTTGTATGGCCAATACCGTCTTTTCTTTTAATCAGGAAAAACAAACCAAAAAGTAAACAATGAGCTACAACAGCAAGGTTAATGTATGTTAAAATCATTTAATCAGAACAACGCTTATTATACTTGATACCTGAGCAAATATAATACTTAACTTATTGATTAAAAGTTTTTAACCAAAGAGCAATTTCTTTTCATCAGGCATAAAATAATTACGAACGAAACGACATGCCACTGATTATCAGACCATTCAGGCCTACAAAATAATTTTTACACAGGCAACATCGCTATATAATTAATAAGATGTCCGGCATTATTAGTCAATGTCTGCTGAAATTATAAAATTGATTTCAAAACTTTAGTCCGCCAGAACCCAGCAACGTTGTAGTACTTTTTCTCCAGTAATTGCTAAAAAATGAAATTACCGACAGGCCAAAGATTTATGACTTGGGGCGTTTACTTTTTACCTGAAAATCAGTACAAGCAGGTATAGCACTGTGCTTTATAAAATCTTTATTCGTCACAATTTTTCCGGAAAAATAAACTATGCGTAAGGTATTTATTTTACCATTACTATTACTTGTGGCATTGCTACACCCCTATTATGGGAAAAGCCAATGCGGAAGCCAGACTCCTGCTATAGTAAACCAATGTCCGAATCAGTTACCCCAATTATCCATCCCTACAGTTGTTCCCGGCACCGATTATATCTGGACAGTGAACGGATCAAAATATGGTCAGGGATATGATTTCACCTATCCGTCTCCATTAACGGGCCCTGTTCAGATCAATTATCAGGAACAAATCCACCAAAGCGGAGGCCCCCAGACCGGCTCTGCAACTCCTTATCCTATACCTTCCGGGACTACGGTGGTAACCTCTGGCTATTCAGTATCTGTTACTTCAACTACTGATTTTATTTTAAATTCCATTACAGTTCCGATTAAACTATATTATTGCGACCCTAATGCAACCTACAGATTAAAGGTTATAATCGGCCCAACCGCTGCTCCAACCGAAGCCTCTGTATGGTACACTTTTAAATGCGCCGACCTCATCAGCACTACCGAAGGCCAAACCTACCTTGTACCAGTTAAAGTAAATGAAAGCCCCTCCAATCCTGGTCTTACAATTTCTCAGGGCTCAACAACCATCTCGGTAATATTCAGCGACAATACCAATCCTGCCGGAACTTCTGATATCAGCGGACTGGTAGCATTTTCAACAAACACCTTCGATAATTCCTTCACAATAGGAGGTTATACCACCATCTCTCATTCCGCCACAACCAACAGGCCTGTCTTCCTGGACTGGGACATAACTACGTTGTGCCCACAAGGAACGGAAACAATTACTCCTACTTCTTCGACAAATTGCTGTGTCCCGGAAAATGTTAATGCCCCTACTATTATTTCAAGTACAGGTACGACGATTATCGACAATGATCCGGTTTCTCCTCCCATAATCCTTAGCACTCCTTTACAAACCGGTTATTACTATCAATGGTATAAAAACGGACAAGCCCTGGCTGCTCCTTTGCAAAACAATAATGAACTGGCTGTCACAACCCCCGGGCAATATTCTGTAAGAGTTGTAGAAAAGGTAGAGGATATCAGCAAAACCTCCTGTTATAAAAGTGATGCAACATTAGTTTCGAAAAGAATTTTATTTGCACAGACCGAAAAAACAGAGCTTTGCGTGGGAGAGGCAACAAAGCTTAATGCTTTGGGTGCAACAGGCAATACTCCCGGTTCCATTATATGGTCAGGAGCAGGCGGAATCAGTAATATCAATGCGAAAAATCCAACCTTTGTCCCAGTAGCTCCGGGAACTTATACTCTGGAAGTAGAAGCAGAAGTCCCCGTTGGCAATCAGGTAATTAATGGAGACTTTGAATTATTTAATGTTGGAGACCCTACTCCGGGTTTTACATACAGCCCTTATTACAACTTTATAAACCCAGCCAATGCTGTAGACGGAACAGATCCCAATACATTCTTTGGTATTCCTAACAGAAAAGGTATACAATGGCTGCAAAATGGAAATTTCTCTATCTACACGTATGTATTCTCCAATAATGACGGTTATACAGGCATTAAGCCATGTCCGGATCATACAACAGGAACAGGCAACCTGCTGTTTACAGATGCTGCATCCAAAAACATTCCCAACGGAACTCCTCATACCGACTCCTATATATGGGCACAGCAAGTGGTACTGGAGGCAGGACAGGAATATGAATTTGCAGCCTGGTTTGCCAATGCTAATACAGATTACTGTGAATGCACAGACCCTTTTGATGGTACAGTAAACGGGGTGAAAACACCAAGCGGACAGCCCCAGATAAACTTTTATGTAAACGATGAGCTTGTTAACCCAACGCCTATAACAATAACCGGAGCTACCTGTCAGTGGCAGAAAGTAAGCTATAAATACACTGCCACAACATCCGGTACCGCTATTATCAAAATTTCCGAAGTCTCCAGAGCCGACGCGGGAAACGACTTCGCCATGGATGATATTTCCTTTGGTGCTCCGGGAAAACAAAAGCATACTGTTACCATTGATGTAAAAGATTGCGACGATTACGATGCTGTCACTGAATGCAACTCAGGAGTACTTTCGCTTGTGGCAAGCTCTGCCAATGGTTTCTTCAAAACGTGGACACACACTAGTTCATTTAACATAACCTCCGATGCCACTATTGATAATCCCAATAGTCCGGTCACGATCGCAGAACCTGAACCTACAACTGTAAAATACACGGCTGAATTTAGGTTTGTCAGAGGAAATCAGGTTCCCAACCCTGACTATTCACTCTCCGCAAACAATGGCAGCAACATGACTGACCGCACCAATCTTCCGGGAACATATGGCTTCAACAACGGAGAATACATAATCGGGAAAGATCCATCCACTTACTCCAACACACAGGATAAAATATATGTCGCAGTTCCTGATCATACCACAGGCAGCACAACATCCTTTGATTATTTCTCAGGTAGTGGTGTATATGCTGCCGGTAATGACGTGGTATTTAGCCAGACCCTGAATGTTTTTGCTGGAGAGGAATATGGGTTTTCTGTGTGGCTTGCCAACATACATAGTGAATTTACCAAAGCCAATCCGGACACATCCAATAGTGGAAGAGCCAAAACAACTACGCTTGATTTGTATGTTGGAGGTACAAGGGTTAATAGATTTGTGCTCCCGTTAAACACCTCCTGGAATAACTATGGCCACTCGTTTATAGCCAGCCAGAACGGAAACATTACAATAGAATTAAGAGTACCAAACCTGAACCTGCAAAAGCCTGCAGCATTTGCACTGGATGACATACAAATCGGAAAAGTGGACACCAAGTATAAAGAAGTACTGCCTGACCCCAATTGCACGCTCCCTGTTACCTATTTGTATGTACATGTGCACAGAAATGGCAGTCAGGTAAACATTCAATGGGCTACCGCACAGGAAAAAGATGCTGATGCATTTATTATTGAAAAATCAAAAGATGGAATAACCTTTTATGTCACAGGCATTGTAAAAGCAATGGGCAATAGTACTACCATTCATCAGTATGCTTATTCGGATGCGTATACAGGGGAATACAACTATTACAGAATCAAACAGACAGATAGCGACGGAAACTTTACCTACAGCAAAATATACCACGTTACAGAAGAGCATCAGGATGGTATAACCATATTCCCTAATCCAAGTACCTCCACGATTACAATTGCAACACCTGCTTTGCAACAACATGAGCCACTGATAATTAAAGTGATTGATACCAAAGGATATGAAGTTGCAAGCCTTACGATAAAAAACAATGAGCAAATCACATTGTGCTCAGATCTTCCTCCCGGCATGTATATACTTGAAGTGTTGTCCGAAAATCAGGTGTGGAGAAAACGAATAGTGAAACACTAATTATTATTTCAACACAAACCAAAAAGGTCCCTCTTGTAATATGAAGGGACCTTTTTGGTTAACTGAACATATCAGTTAATACACACATTAATCCTTTACCAAAGCTTCTTTTACTATTCCCTCAGAAGTTTCAATCTCCACCAAATAAACTCCTTTGGGAAGTGTTGAAACGTCCACTACCGCCTTAAATGTACCTGTCTCCTTTTTATCCAATACAATCATTCCTGCAACAGTATACAGTACTATTCTGTCAATAGAACTTTCTGCCTCAATAGAAACACTATCCGCAGAAGGGTTCGGATAAATTGATAAGACTGGTTTCACCAGGGGATTCACCCTACTTAATACGTTGTTATTAACAAGACTGACATTGTCAAAATATAAGGTGCCAAGAGCTTTACCAATATCAAAGATTATCCTTGCATCAGGATCTGTGTCGGCTGGCATGGTAAACGTGTAAGTAATTGTTCTCCTGGCAGTACCTGCCGTATGTGCTTCTCCGGCATATACGTTCCACGGATCTTTATTCATACCCACACTTGCAATAAAGGTGGTTGGCTGACTTGCCCATACATCGAAAGTCAAAGTGTAGCTGCTCCCTTTTTCCACTACTAAACCACTTTGAGAAAGCTGAATATCCCAGGCGTTTACCCCACTGCTAAAAATATTAAACACAATAGCTCCATCACTGATTGCAACATCTGCCAGATAAGAAGGCACTGTTTGCGACCATCTGAAAAAGCCGGCATCAAATGTTCCGTTTTGGATCATTTCACCCTTCTTTCTGAACAAAGGCTTCAGTGTGGTATTAGTAGCCATTGAAAATTGAAGAGGATTTTCAGTCATCTGATACGTCCCTACCCATTTGATAAATTCATAGCCCGCATCAGAGACCGCTTCTAGCGCAACACTAGTGTGAGCACTGACTTTACCATTCGGAATCGATGCTACTACCGTTCCTCCCTCAGCTTGTTGGACCAGCAAATCATATGCAGACTGGACTTCGCTGAACTTATATACTCTGACAAAATCGATTTCAAATTTTTGAGGAAAAATCGTTGAATCAATTCCCTTCGAGCCGCCCCAGTCTCCACCGACAGCCGTGTTAAGCAGCAGATGCATTTTCTGATCAAATGGCCATTCTTTATAGGTATCTGTAGGTTTTTTATCAAGCGAATAATACAATACATCATCCACATAAAATCTCAAACTGTCTGCATACCATTCCAAAGCGTAGGTATAAAAGTTGTCATAAGGAGCTGTCAGGCTTGTACTACCTCCTCTTCCCCCACCTGTAACATGGTTGTACTGCTCTGTATGGGTAGTGAAATATATTTTATCCGGCTCATATCCTACATTTTCCATCAGATCTATTTCCCCGCTCGACGGCCAGTTGCCATAAACACGCTCACTTGGCAAAAACCAGATTGCAGGCCATACCCCTCTTCCCTTGGGCAGTTTAGCCCTCACTTCAAAACGACCATATAGCCAGTCGCCATTGCCCAACGTCGTAACTCTTGCAGAAGTAAACTTCCGGCCTGAATACTCTTCTTTTCTTGCTTCAATCACCAGCCTGCCATTTTCAACCCGTGCATTCTCCAGACGATCTCTGGTATAATATTGCAGCTCATTATTACCAAACCCATTGCCACCAACGTCATAGGACCATTTCAATGGATCCGGTAAACCAGAATAATCAAACTCTTCAGACCATATTAAAACTTTGTTAATTGTTTGCGCAGTTAGTGAATTATACACCAAACAAAATATAATGCCAATTATAATCCTCATCAAAATATAATTTTAATTCTCCAATAAATACAATTTATATAACAAAACGACAATCTGTCAAAATCAACAGAAAGAAATTCCGGAGGTCTATTTAGAAGTGTTTTCAGGAAAGTTCAGCCTTGCAGCATAATTAAGATGATAGTGTCATTGCCCTATCTAATCCTTTCAAATAAGATAGTGGAATTCCAATTCTTTAACCTACGCCCCAAATTTCTATGATTGGGGCCTAAACTACTCTAAGGTAAATTAAAACTTCCACAAATTATATTTAGATCTGTATATTTTTGTTGTAACCTGATCTAACAACCTCAATCATAGAAAAATATACGAAAAAACATGCAAATTTAATTTTAAAATATCTACATTTAACCTTTAATTAATTTTTAAACGATCCTTTTTATTTATGAGAAACTTTAAACTAACCATTATCATTTTACTGGTATTCATTTTTAACCAAAGCAATGCCGGCATATATGAAGTCCTGGCAATAAAGCCAATTTATGAAAAGAACAAATTAACAGGATACTACCTTGTAAGTCGTAATCTGGAAAAATTCAAGAAAACCCCTATTTACACCATATCCAAATGTGATGTCTCCATGAAACCCATAATATCAGTGGAAGAGCCCCGCAACATGTATGATGATGTTATTTCAGCTGCTGTTAATGATTCTGCATTTTGTGTCATGTATAATTTTAATGGAAACAGTGGAATAAAAAATGTCACTAATGGAGAAGCTGAGATAGTTACATATAGCTCAAAAGACCTAAAACAACTTGGGACTACCAGGCTTTTAAACAAGGTGGCCATGTGGCATATCAACTCAACCATCGTTGCCAACGGAAATAATGGATTTATCTTCACAGGAATGTTCTTTGAAGACAAAGTATTTAAAGGAATGATCCATTACGACAATAAATTAAATGTGAAATGGAAGTTTGAAAATGTGTTTAATCATCCTGAAAAGATTATACCCCTTCCATATACAGAAACGGTTGATCAGAATCTCTATACCTTTTATGTTCGTAAGTCCAGACTAAATACTCCCAAAATATATACAGGACTATTAATTAATAAAGTAAACGATGGCAGCATGGTCATTAACCATGCATTTAATAGCGACGATATAAAAATTATTGAGAAACCCGCTCTTTATAGTGACGGCAAAAATGGAGTTTTATTTGCCCAATATAATCTTAGTAAAAACAATGGAAACCTTCTGCTAAAAGCAAATAAAGACAGAGGACTTTTGTTTCTGACATTTGATTTGACAACAAAGAAAACAGAGGAAAAACTACTGAATCTGGGATCTGAAGAATTTTTGTCTAAACTTGATGAAAACGACAGAATTAGGTTTAAAAAAAGCGGTCCAAGACTCAATCCAATCAGAGCTACCAAAATAGGAGACAGTTACTTTGTCATTGGTGAAACCTATAGCAACATAGGTTATGATGTACTTGTTAATTTTACAAGTTCTTATCAGCAATGTTCAGACAGAATTTTTGTTGCTGAATTTGATCTAAACCTTAACCTTAAAAAGATTAATTTTTTTAAAAAAACCTATAAAACATTTACTACTTCTAATGAGGTAAGCCACTCCTCAACCTACTATAGAGGATCTTTTCTCGACATGAGGATGCATGACGATAAAAACGGATTCACCTTCAGATATATTGATATAACAGGTAAGGAGACAGCGGATCACATTACCGTTAGCTATAATAACGGAACTTTTAAGACATCTAGTTTACCCATGTTTAGAAAAGGACCCAACTATACTCTTAATGCTATGGAAGCTAAGCCTGGAAAGATAAACGTGATTAAGAGAGTTAATAATGTCTTTGAGATAACTGAAGAGTAAGGCATCTCTAAAAATAAAAAGAGGCTGCTCCCCCGAGACAGCCTCTTAATTTTTTTTTACTCTCCAATAAATCTACTTCACAGATTCAGACACCGCAACAGGGTTAATGCTTTGAAGTGTCTCCATCGCCTGATGCATAAAATCGATATCCTCAAATACAATCATTGGTTTCTTATTCACCTCTTTCAGTTTACACTTCTTAGGATTCTTCTGTGCATACTGTAATATCTTGCCAAATATATCTGACTTGAAGTACGCATCATTATTCTGAACAAAGTACCCTTTCATGGTTCCATTCTTAATTGTGAGCTTTTCGAAGCCAAGTCCTTCTGCCAGCCATCTGAGGCGAACGGTTTCTATCAGGTCTTTCACCTCTTCAGGAAGCGGGCCAAAACGATCTATAATAGATGCTCTGTACTTTTCAAGTTCCTCTTCTGTTTTGATATTATCCAGCGTGGAATAAAGGCTTAATCGTTCAGATATGTTGGAAACATACGTCTCAGGAATAATAATCGAAAGATCTGTCTCGATCTGACAGTCGGTAGGTTTAAGGACATCTTTTGCTTCCAGTTCTTTTTTAAACAATTCTGCAAACTCTGTTTCTTTAAGTTCCTGTATCGCTTCATCAAGAATTCTATGATACATGTCGAAACCAAGGTCAGAGATAAAGCCACTTTGTTCTGCGCCCAATAAATTTCCAGCTCCGCGAATGTCAAGGTCCCGCATTGCAACCTTGAATCCATCGCCAAGATCCGAAAACTCTTCAAGTGCACTTAATCTCTTTCTGGAATCGGCAGGCAACGTAGATACAGGAGGTGTGAGAAGATAGCAATACGCCTTTTTATTGGAACGCCCTACACGCCCTCTCATCTGGTGGAGGTCCGACAAACCAAACATGTGTGCAGAATTGATGATAATGGTGTTGGCATTTGGAATATCAAGACCGGATTCAATAATATTAGTTGACACCAGTACATCGTATTCCGCCTCCACAAACTTCAACATTACCTTTTCAAGCTTGTCTCCTTCCATCTGTCCGTGTGCCACGCCAATCTTGGCATCCGGCACAAGACGTTTTATTCTGTCGGCAATTTCCTCTATGTCCTTTACTCTGTTGTGTACAAAGAACACCTGTCCGCCACGTTTTAACTCGAAGCTTACAGCATCGCGGATAAAAGCGTCGTTGTATGCATGGATTTCCGTTGTAACAGGCTGCCTGTTTGGAGGAGGTGTAGCAATAATGGAAAGGTCTCTGGCTCCCATCAGGGAGAAATGCAGTGTTCTTGGGATAGGAGTAGCCGTGAGTGTTAAGGTGTCCACGTTCACCTTCAACTCTTTAAGCTTATCTTTTACCTTTACTCCAAACTTCTGCTCCTCATCAATTATTAAAAGTCCAAGGTCTTTAAACTTGACATCTTTACCGATAAGCCGGTGCGTTCCAATAAGAATATTGGTTTTGCCTTCTTCTACTCTTTTAAGCGTTTCTTTAATCTGCTGCGTAGATTTAAACCTGTTTACATACTCCACATTTACCGGAAACCCTTTAAGTCGCTCGCTAAATGTTTTATAATGCTGCATGGCGAGAATGGTTGTTGGTACCAGCACGGCCACCTGCTTTCCTTCCACTGCTGCCTTAAATGCTGCCCTTACCGCCACCTCTGTTTTACCAAATCCAACATCACCACACACCAGCCGGTCCATCGGGTGAGGCAGCTCCATGTCCGCTTTTACATCTGCAGTGGCTTTTGCCTGATCCGGGGTATCTTCATAGATAAAGGAAGATTCCAGTTCTGCCTGCAGAAACGTATCCCTGTCGTACTTATAGCCGGGGGCTGCTTTTCTTTTGGCATACAACGTTATCAGCTCTTTGGCGATATCTTTAACTTGTTTCTTGGCTCGTTTCTTTTTGGTTTCCCAGTCACCGGAGCCAAGTTTACTAATCGAAGGAGGGGTTCCTTCCTTCCCTGTATATTTTGATATTTTATGAAGGGAGTGAATGCTTACATACAGCAAATCATCATCTCTGTAAACCAGACGAATTGCTTCCTGCTGTCTTCCGTTTACCTCTACCTTCTCAAGCCCTGCAAACCTTCCCACTCCATAATCGGCATGTACCACAAAATCTCCCGGATGCAGTGTTCGAAGCTCTTTCAAGGTCATGGCTTTTGACTTTGAAAACTTTTCCTTCGTCTTGTATCGGTGGTACTTTTCAAAAATCTGGTGATCGGTATAACAGACAAGTTTTAACTGATCGTCTATAAACCCTTGTCTGAGGGCAGCATTCATCGTCTGAAACTTCAGAAACCGGTCCACCTCATTAAAGATCGTTGTTAACCGTTCGATCTGATGATAAGACTCTGCCGCTATAACATTGGTGTAATCTTTTTCCTGATAGGACTTTAAGTTTTCCGCAAGCAGGTTAAACTCCTTGTTAAACGGAGGTTGTGGCTTGGATGAAAACTCTATCAGGTTGTTTGTATCAAAATAGTATCTTGTTCCGAACTCAAGAATCGTATACGCTTCCAGCCGCTTCTTAAATTCTTCAGGTTCTTCAAAAAGCTGTTCAGGATTAGTGATTAGTTTGGAACCTCCGGTTTCCTTCAGTATCTGTTCAAAAGAAAGCGTTGCTCTTTCAAAGTACCGCTCTATAATCTCCAGCGTCAGCTCTACGTCTTTGATCCAGATATGGGTATTGTTGGGGAGGAATTCAAGCAAAGATTCTCTTTTTTCCTGAAGAAGCTTTGTCTGCACATTCGGAATTATAGAGAACGATTTTTTATTCTCAACAGATAGCTGTGTATTGGGATCAAAAGTCCTTATACTTTCTATCTCATCTCCAAAAAGTTCTATTCTGTAAGGATAGTCGTGAGAATAACTAAATATATCGACAATTCCCCCTCTAATGGAATACTGACCGGCCTCATACACAAAATCACTCTTTTCGAAATCATATGTTGTCAGCAATTCCGTTATAAACTGAAGGTCTACCTTTTCGCCAATAGTTGCCGTAAAGCTGTTGCTTTTGAGAGATTTCTTATTTATTACCTTCTCTGTGAGTGCATCAGGATAAGTAACAATGCAAAAGGAATCTTCCCCTCTGTTGTTTACAGCACTAAGTACCTCTGCCCGCATCAGGACATTGGCATTTTCAGTCTCTTCAAACTTATAAGGTCTTTTATAGGAGTTTGGGAAAAAATGTACATTGATTTCCTGCAAAAGTACCTGAAGATCATTCTGAAAAAACGATGCTTCTTCCTTATCCTGCAATATGAACAAATGATTTCCCTGACTTAAAGTGCAAATTGCTGCAGAAACAACTGCATCCATACTGCCATTTAAGCCTTTCAGGCGAAAACGTAAATTGCTGTCAGACTTTAGCTTATCCTGAAGAATCTGAACTAACGGGTCATCCTGATAAAGCCTTATTAAATCTTTTACTTTCAAACTAATCTCTTTGTGAATTACAAATTTAAAAACAACAAGAGGCAGTATAAAATTCTTTCAGGATAAATAAAACCCCAAGAGGCAAAAAAGTTTGAAATAACATGTTTACTATTTGTACCTGAATGGGTATTAACCAATGTATGGGAGAAATCCGTACAACGTAAAGGTCGGCGATAAGGATATTAAGGAAATAGGGCAGGGAGGGTTTGTTTTCTCATTGTCACACCCTATGTTACCCGGGACAGGGTAACATAAGTGTAACAACAACTCTTTAAAAACACATTAAATAAAGAATATGAAAACAAATTATACTCACTGTCTTTTACGGCGACGTTGTTGCAAGGTTTCACAAAATAAATTAATACACTAAGTAATGAAGAGACTTTTACTGATTATTATAAGTGCCTTTCTTCTCCAGATTCACAGTTATGGTCAGATAACACCAAATATTAATTCAGGAAATCCTAATTTTCCTTTCCCTCAGTTTAAAGATTATAACAAAGGAGCGTTAAAAACCATTGCAAGCTCCGAACATCACTCCGTAGGTGTAACGCACGCAGAGCTGGAGCTCAGAATCCGGGAAGCGTACCAGATGATCTGCAATAACATGACCTACGATATTAATCAGAACGGGACGTATGCTCCCCTGACGGTCAATGGAGTACGTTACATCATGCCGAATATAAACGCCAGCATCATGCACTGTACCTGTGTTGAAGCAGATGGGTATTATTTGCTTGCGGCAGCATATATGGGAGACAAAACAACGTACGACGGATATTACATGTGGATGCACGACCGCCAGTTCCAGAAAACAGTGCGATTTGTAGACAATGTCATGAACTCTCCCAACTATGCCTACAGCCCTGGCATTTCCGGGGCCGGTTCTTTTGGACCATCCACGAACGTGTATGGAGGTGCTTTGGGAGGAAACTCTGCTTCGGACGGAGACGTGGACATTGCCCTGGCGATGCTTGTCGCCTGGAAACAATGGGGAGACGACGGAGTCATATGCGTTGACCCAGAGCTGGGACCCATTACTTATAAAGATGAAGCGATTAAATACATCTCCACCATGGTGGATACCCTGTTGTACGCCCCCTCCCTTCCGGAGAAAAAATATGTTTCAGGAATCATTGGTTTAGATGGCTATATGAAAGGTGGTGATACATGGAACGAACTCACCAACTGGGCCATGGACGGCCACTATTATGGCATGAAACCTGAAAGAACCGGAGGTGATCAGCAGCATATTGACTACTATGCTCCGGCATATTTCCGTTCCTTTGCCGAAATGCTTCAACAGGAAGGAAAAAAATCCTGGCTAATTGATCAGTATTTACGGGCAGAAGCATCCAGCGACTGGGCAATGGGCCAAATGGCCGCTCAGGGATTGGTGGGCTTTGCCGGATGGTGGGCACTGGACAACGCGAATAATGCAACGTATTCTTCTTTCAATGACGGAGAAGATTTCAGAGTGGGCTGGAGAACAGCATTAAACTATGTGTGGAACGGTAACCCCACCACCACCTGGAATCCCAACACGCATCAGCCGGAACCGGGTGAAAACACCTTCGAACTGGATTTTGCCAAAAACAACGAAAAATTTCTTTTGGACCCTCAGTCTTATGGAAATGACCCATATCGCCTTCCTACAATGGAACTGGATATTTGCGGTCCTTCAACCATGACGACGTATCATAGTCCTACCGGAGCCAATATGGGAAGTCTGTATTTCAGGCTGAACAAAGCTTTCGGAGCGTTTGCTCCATCTGCTGTTGCCGTGCAAAACTTTCGACTCATGTCTGAAATGTACAGAAAATGCGAAATCACATGGGACGGTGCTGATGGCGGCGCCCAGAAATACACCGACTCCAATCCATTATACTTCCATGAGTTTTTCCGATTCCTGGGCATGATGATCCTAACAGGGAACTGGCACGATCCTCTGGATATGATTCCAGAGGCGAATATGAAGATTTACAAGTCTGTAGATAAAACCTATGCCTACATTGGCGATACCCTGACATATCAAATCACCTACAGAAACTTTGGAAAACCCACTGCAACCGGGGTAGTGATTACCGATGAACTCCCTACAGGATTGGCCTTTTTATCTCAAAGCCCAAGAGCAGCAGGTGTAACCTTTTCCCAAACAGGGAACACACTTAAATGGACAGTAGGCAGTGTACCGGGAACAGAAATCGGTGTCCCTGAGAATCTTGCTCAGACCATGGATACCATTACGTTTAAGGTAATTGTAACTGCTGATGCTCCGGAAAGAATCTGTAATTCGGCCACTATTACAGCAGCCAATGGAACCGGATGGACCAGCAATGAATATCCAAATAACATCACGGAAACAATGGAGCGAAACTGCGTGGATATCTTAAATGAAAAGCCCCTTTCCATTGAAAAGTCTGTTAACAGAACCATTGTTCAGGTTGGCGACAGCATTGTCTACACCATTAAAGTAAAAAACAACTCTGTGGCATTTTTGAACGGAGGAAGACCCGGAGTGCATTTCACCATGGGCTTACAGCCTTTCACCAATCCTGCCAATGAGCTCAAAATGAACTTCCGATTCTTCCATGGTGCTCAGGAAGCATATATCAACCTGAAAAATTACAGGGTTTCCTACTTCCTGAAAGAAAACGGTCCTCCGGCATGGCAGGTAGCCGTTGGAACTGCAGAAGGTTTCGGCACCAACCCTCCAACTCTTGGGGTTCAGCCTCTTGTACCTGGAGAAGGTTATAACCACAGATTTTTTATCACCTTCCCGGATGCACTTACCACTGTAACACAGCATCTTGCAGAATATCGGGGAAATCAGGAAATGATCCACCGCGGAGAGCTTGCTCCTCCACGTATGGAAGCAAGGGTATATACCATTCCTAACGGTAGTTTCAACTTCTTTGACGACTGGAGCTATGATCCTGCTTTAGCTACAACTGGTGCCTCTGACGATTTGCAGACACTGATCACCAATGACTGGTCAGATCCTAATAACCCGGATATTCCAATAAACAAATATCATCCGGAAGCCTGTGGCACAACCACCAAGATATCCAATAAGGTTCTTGTAGAAGAGTGGGATGGCTATACCTGGAGAAGAATCCTGGGAACCTCTCCGGCCGCTGGTCGCGAGCTAAATAATATCATTGTTAAAGACACGCTGCCCAACACGGTTACATTTGGAGGATTTATTGCCGGATACCCTGTGGGAACAGTCTCTGGGAATGTAATTACATGGCCAACAGTCCCATTGCTTCTGGTCAATGACTCTATTGAATATAAGTTCTGGGTGAGGGTTAAAGATGCCGATTTCTTTAACTGTCCTGACGGACCTACACCGGATGAAATCATTAACACCGCCTATGCAAAAGCCGACAACGAACCCTGGGTAAAAGATACAGCCAAAACAAAAGTGAGCTGTGATGCTGTTTTTATCCCGGACCCAAGCATTACCAAAACAGCAGACAAAGTTAATTATTTAACCGGCGACGAAATTACCTATACCGTCGTGTACAAAAACAAATCAGGAACGGTTGTTTCCTCCATCGGAACAGCAGCAGACTGGACACAAATAGAAGGTAATCCGTTCACCTTTACCGGTGGTAACATGATTATAAGTGGTGCGGGAATGAATGGTGCCGTAGGATCCAACTTCATGATTCATAAATACTCCCACGGGAAAAACGGATCCATCAATACTACCATAGACCTGGCAACCTATCAGGAAATTTATGCCCTTGTCTTCAGACAAAATGGCAACAACTGGTACGAACTACGTCTCAAAAAAGTATACAATGGTATCGAACTAAGTTTATGGAGACACACTTCAGGGGGGTATACTGAAGTTATGGCAACTACGACGAACACTACCTTCCCTGCCGGATTTACTGCAGTGGATATTCAACTGGAGTTGTTTGACGACAAAGTCTCTTTCTCTCTTGTAAGTTCAGGAAGTCCAATGCCTGGTGCACCTCAGTACATCCAGACAGGCTTAGATGATACTGCCGGATTCGCAGGCTGGAGAAGTAACAACAACGATGCATCTACAGTCTCCCAATGGAATACCTGGCTTGATTCAGGATTTGATATAGTGATGAGGGATCCTATTCCTGCAGGTGTAACCTTTGTATCCGCAACAGATGCAGATCTTGGTGGCTGCCCTAGCTGTACACCGACCGTTATTTCCGGAAGCAATAACGGAGGTACTGTAACGTATACGAAAATCAACGGACCTGTGCTGGCCAATGATTCTGTCATCTATGTATGGAAAGGATTGATAGAAAGCTGCCCGGCCACCGGACTCCTTATCAATACGGCGTATGTCGATATCAAAGGTATAACTCCATCTCCGTCTGCTCAGGTAGTAACAGGCTGCGATGGTATAATTACGCCATTAAACTTCCTTGCATTCGAAGTAAAACAGACTGATAATACAAAAGTACTTCTCACCTGGATTACGGCAAACGAACACAATGTTTCCCACTTCCTGATTCATACAAGTCAGGATGGGGTTACCTGGAACGTACCGCCTGTAAGAATTCCTGCGAAAAATCAGGCGCTCAATACTTATCAGTACATGCTGGCTGCGAACTACTCAGGAGTAACCTACTACAAAATTCAGGAAGTTGACAACGACGGAAAGACTGATTTCAGTAATATAAAAAGTTTGAACTTTAACACGAACGATGATGTGTATGTTTATCCAAACCCTGCAGAAGATAAGGCTCATATACGCTACAGTCTGAGCGGAGAGAAGGTACTTACGATAATACTCTTTGATGCATTGGGTAAAAAGGTATTTGAAAACACCTATACCGGACTTGGTGAAAAAGGGGAAATTTCCATTGACCTGGAACTGGCATCCGGAATTTATCTTCTGGAAGTTATTGCAGACACATTTGTAAAAGATATCAAGCTGATTAAAAAATAACATAAGGAAAGGTAATGCAGAGAGTTTTCTGCATTACCTTATTTTTTAACTATTAAAATCTTTCAGAATCCTTACTGGTTTCTTATCCTCTCCCACAGCCACCATAGTAAATACCCCTTCAATAGCTTTTTCTCTCTTGTCGTGGTACATTTCTTCCACAAAAATTTCTACTTTCACCTGTATGCTGGTATTCCCAACATGCTCAATGTTACCTACTATTTCTATAATAGTACCCCCCGGAATCGGTCGCTTAAAATCTATTTTATTCGTTGATACCGTTACCAGTCTCTGTTTGCTGAAGCGTGTTGCCGTAATGAAAGCAACCTCGTCCATATAGGCCAGTGCAGCCCCGCCGAAAAGTGTATCATAATGATTCACCGTATTTGGAAAAATCGCCTTAAACTGACGCGTTTCAGAGGCCTTAATTCTAGTTTCTAAATCCATCGCTCATTTTTTTAAACAATATAATCCACGATTACCCATTAAAAAAGCAATGTTCACCAATTTGTTATACTTACCGTCAGAGAATTGACTTGATGAACATAAAGAACCTGTGACAGTTGTAATAGCAATTTTCTGGTTGACCTACCCTAAGCTTTAGACTTGTCTAAATTTATTTGTAAATTAATCTAAAATAAAATTATATATTTGTAAAAAAAACATTTAAATGGCACTAAAAAACAACTTTGCTTTTTTTGCACTGACTATTAGCTTCTTACTTCTTAGTAGTGCAGGCTTTGGACAGACGGCTTCTGTGAAAGGCAAAGTAAACGCCTCTGGAGAGCCTGTAATCGGAGCGTTGGTTCTTATAGAAAACCTGAATCTAAGCCAATTGACCGACACGCTTGGAACGTTCCATTTCACACAGCTTCTGGAAGGTTCATATACAATCAGAGTGCAGGCCCTGGACCATCAGAACTACGAAAGGACCATCACCTTAAAGGCCGGGGAAACTAAAAAATTTGATGTTTATCTGAATCCAACTACATCCGAATTGGGAGAAGTAGTTATTACAGGTACAATGAAAGAAGTAAGAAAAACGTCGTCACCAATTCCAGTGGAAGTGTACACTCCTGAATATTTCAAAAAAAATCCCACACCAAATCTGTTTGAAAGCCTGCAAATAGTAAATGGGGTACAGCCTCAGCTCAACTGCAATGTGTGTAACACAGGAGATATTCATATCAATGGAATGGAAGGGCCCTATACCATGATCACCATAGACGGAATGCCTATAGTAAGCAGCCTTTCAACCGTTTATGGTTTGAGTGGCATTCCGAACAGTATGGTTCAGAGAATAGAAGTTGTTAAAGGTCCTGCCTCCACCCTGTATGGCTCCGAAGCTGTAGGAGGTTTGATAAACATCATTACCAAAGATCCGTCAACATCTCCGCGTGGTACTATTGACGTGTTTGCAACCAGCCAGCGGGAATATAATGCCGACGTTGCTGTCAGAAACACTGTAGGAAAACATACGTCTTTGCTGGGCATCAACTATTATAACTTTAAAAATAAACTTGACATCAATAAGGATAACTTTACCGATGTAACGCTGCAGGACAGAATCTCCGTTTTTAACAAATGGAGTTTTAAAAGAAAGCACAACAGGCTTGCTTCCATTGCAGGGAGATTCATTTATGAAGACCGCTGGGGAGGGGAGCTTAACTATAATCATTCCTTTCGCGGTAAGGATAGTGTCTACGGAGAATCCATCTTCACGAAAAGGTATGAACTTATCGGTGTTTACCAGCTTCCACTTAAGGAAAAGATTACCTTTCAATTCTCACTTAATTCGCATCATCAAAATTCCGTTTATGGGACAACTCCCTTTATAGCCATACAGAACATAGCTTTTGCGCAATTGCTGTATGATAAAAAGCTGTCTGCACGGCACGATCTTCTGATAGGACTGCCATTCAGGTATATCTACTATGATGACAACACACCCGGGACCAGCTATTCAGATTCCTATGAGCCTGGCAACAAACCTCAGAAGACTTTTTTGCCAGGTGTTTTCGTACAGGAAGAGTTTTCCTTCAACACCAAACTTAAAAGCCTTGCCGGCTTAAGGTACGATTACAACTCCATTCATGGGTCCATTCTTACACCACGGCTTAGTTTTAAATACGATCTTTCCAAAACCACTATTGTGCGGCTCAGCGGTGGCAATGGATACAGGGTTGTGAACCTTTTTACGGAAGACCACGCTGCGCTGACTGGAGCCAGAGAAGTGGTTATAACACAGGAGCTCCAACCCGAACAATCCTATAATGTCAACTTAAACCTTCAAAAGTTTATAAACACCAAAAACGGATTTGCCGGACTCGATCTGACGTTCTTTTATACCTACTTTACCAATAAGATTATCGGAGATTTTCTAACCGATCCTGATAAAATTATTTATGACAATCTTAATGGATACGCTGTATCAAAAGGAATAACCTTAAACACAGATTTCAGTTTTTCGTTTCCATTAAAGATTATAACAGGTGTAACATTGATGGGTGTATATTCAGTACAAAAAGACGGACGCATAAGTGAGAAGGTGCAGCAACTTCATGCCCCAAAAGTTTCCGGCACATTTGCGGTTACTTATAAAATCCATTCGCTTGGTATTGCTATCGACTATACAGGAAGAGTAACAGGACCAATGGAGCTGCCTGTACAACCTAATGATTACCGTCCATCTGTTTCACCATGGTTTAGTCTTCAGAACATTCAGATCACCAAAAAAATCAACAAGCAGTTTGAGGTGTATGGGGGCGTTAAAAATCTTTTGAACTATCGGCCCAAGCATTCGTTAATGCGTCCTGAAGATCCGTTTGACAAAAGAGTTGACGATCCGGTAAGCAACCCTAATGGATATACTTTCGATACAAGTTATAATTATGCACCCATTCAGGGAATCAGAGGCTTTGCAGGTTTAAGGTGGATACTTCAGTAAAAAGACCAAAATAAATCCTGGTGGGGTCCTATATTTCCTTTCCAAATAGTATATTTGAAAAATCTGACTTTTAGAATTGAATCCTATTGCTATGAATATTCATTATTTAAGGCACGTAGAGTTTGAAGGACTTGGATGTATAAAAGAATGGGCCAAAGTACCAGGGAACAGACTCACCGCTACTAAATTTTATGAAGACAATAAGCTTCCTTTTGTGGAACTGTTTGATCTGTTGATTGTGATGGGTGGCCCAATGGGAGTATACGACGAAAGTCAATATCCCTGGATGAAAAAAGAGAAAGAGCTTATTGCAAAAGCAATAGACAAAAATAAAAAAGTACTGGGAATTTGTCTTGGCGCACAGCTGATCGCAGATGTGCTGGGAGCAAAAGTCTATAAAAACAAAGAAAAAGAAATCGGCTGGCTACCGGTAGAGTTGACAGAAGAAGGCAAAAGCAATGGTTTGTTTAGTGACTTCCAGCAACACTCTACAGTATTTCAATGGCATGGCGATACGTTCGACATTCCTTCTGGAGCCAAAAGAATTGCTACCAGCGAAGCATGCGAAAATCAGGGATTCATATACGGAGACAATGTAGTGGCACTGCAGTTTCATCTGGAAGTGAGATTACCGGATATAGAAAAGCTGATTGCCAACTGTGGTCATGAACTGGTACAGGCACCTTACATTCAGACAGCAGAAGAACTGCGTAAAGAAGATTATATCACGTCGTCCAACGAAATGATACTAAACTTCTTAAATAAATTTGTAAAGTAGATCGAAGAGCTGGTATACACCCAGCACAATCAGCACATAACCGATAAGTTTATTAACAAACTGGCTCTTCAGATTTACCTTCGCAGCAATCGAGTGGCTCAGGAACGCAATGAGGGTAAGTACGAGGATTGTGCCAATACATATACCTGCTATAAAAACATTAAGCAGAAAATCATCCTTGGAAATCCAGTTATTGCTCATAAAAACTGAGCCCCAGAAAACCCAGAAAGGAATCTGAAGAGGATTTATGATTCCAAGGAAAATTCCATTAAGAAAACTTTTTCCTTTTTTTAACTCCTTTTGTTCTCCCTCCTTTTCTTCTTTTTTCAGATAATATACCGCCACCAGCAGGAACACAGGCACAGAGATAAATCGTATGATTGAGTCAAGGTGGGTTTGCGTCATTAAAACGCTAATCAGCTTAATTGCTATCGTACTATAGATCAGTTCTATCAGCGTTGCTCCCAATGCAAAGTACAGGCCAGCCTTAAGGTTTACGGAAACAGTAGTCTGAATAACTCCCAGATTAATAGTGCCAAGAGGAATACTTCCTGCAAAACTTACTACAATTCCAATCAGCAAATGCCAAATAATATCTACAACCATAAACTATCTTCAGTATCAAATTTAATGCTTAGAATCGACCAACATGAACAGTCAAACAAGAAACTAAACGTCAAATCTCAACCCTGAGTATTTTGAAGCCTTTTATTGATTCATTAAAAAATTGCGGAAAGGATACCGCATGTTTACCACATACCCGCGGCTCCACCCGCCCCTCTAAGTATGGCTTCTTTACGGGCATCATAAGCTCCGTCGGCAGAAGAAACCGCAAAGCCACCCTTGGGAGAGCCAAAAGTATTTGCCAGCAACATCCTTTTGAAAAAGCCTGGCTTTCTGGAGCCCAAATGATGATTTTGAACAACCATTTTATATACCAGAACCGGGAACAGGATCACGAAAAACACCACCAGGAAGGTTACAAAAAAGAAGAAAAGTCCCTTGTAGTTACCATCCAGGGCTGACTTATCCAATTCCCCTGCCAGCACCAGTTTTACCTGAGCAATAGAGTTGGAAATACCTTCGTAATACTTTTTATTTCTTGTCTCAGGCAGGAGAAATTTATCTTCTATCTTCTTCAGAAGGCCTACATCAATACCTTTGGCGAGTTCTTCTGAGGGAACAATAACAAACTTGCGATCTGTGGGATCCAGAATAAGCAGAATATTGGCCAGGCGTAATTTCCCCTCCTTAATCCATTGATTAGAGAGCATTTCCGCATATTGCTTTACTTCTGTCTCAACGGAAGCGTCTACTGAAACAACTATTACCTCCGCATTGGAAGAATCCCTGATAAGCTTCAGCTCTTTTTCGAGTTGCACAATTTGTTCTGAGGAAAACAGATTGGCTTTATCAAAAACGAAGTTTTGTTCCGGTTGCCGAACAAGCACATCCGCACTCAGCAAATGACTCGAAACAAGCACAACAACTATGCTCAGAATAATTTTTTTCATAACTCAATAAGTTTGTACTACCATTTTCCTCCAGAACCGCCTCCGCCAAAACCACCTCCTCCGAAACCGCCGAAGCCTCCACCTCCGCCACCGAAGCCACCACCAAAACCACCGGATCCCCAACGGGAAGCGCCTCCATAAAACGGACCATGCGAAGAATAAGTCGTATTATTCCCTCCACCACCCTTATTTCTAAGAATGCTGTAAAGAATAAAAAACAGCACAATGAGAATAATGGCAGTCGTCATTTTATTCTGCCCTCCCTTTTTCTTAGGATCAGCTTTATACTCGCCAGATGCAAGTTTCATGACGATGCTGGTAGCTTCGTTCAGCCCGTCGTAATACCTTTCGGCACTAAATGCAGGTTTAACAACCTGTTCAAAAATTCTTTTTGCCATTGCATCTGGCACCACACCCTCCATACCATATCCGGTTGCAATAAAAAAATCCCGCGACTCCATTGCCACGAGCATAACAATACCGTTATTTTTTCCTTTTACTCCAACGCCCCACTTTTGCCCAAGACGCTGCGCATAATCCGCAGCAGCATAATCTCCTATAGATTTCTCAATTACAATAACAATTTGCGTTGAAGTGGTATCTTCATAATTTAGAAGCTTTTGCTCCAACTCCTGTTTTTGAGAAGACCAAAGGATTCCGGCAAAGTCATTTACCAGTCTTGGAGGTGACGGTCTTTTACGAATATCATCATCCTGGCCATTCAGGAAAGTTAGATTTCCAAAAGAAAACAAAAGGACTAATAAAAACCGGTACCAGTTCACAAACTTCATTTACTAATCCTTTCCAAACGAAATGTCATCACTTAATTCATTTACATCATCCTTTAAATAAGGGAAGTGTACTTTCAGTTGCTGACCAGCCTGAATAATACCCTGACAAAGACCTTCTGTGAATTTACCTTCACGGAATTTGGTCTGCATCATGGATTTTATATCGTTCCAGAAATTTTCCGGAACCTTGGAGTTAATTCCGGCATCTCCAAGTATCGCAAACTTTTTGTCCTTGATAGCCAGATAAAACAAAACCCCGTTTCTGAGTTTTGTCTCATGCATCTTTAAAATCCTGAACACATCTGCTGCCCTGTCCAACACGTCGTCTTTACAGTGATTTTCCAGATGCACCTGTACCTCTCCGCTGGTATTTTTTTCAGCTTCTTTAATGGCAGCTACAATAGCTGCCTGTTCCTGTTCAGAAAAGAAGGATTTAGCCATATGTTTTAGAATTTAACCTCCGGTGCTTTGTCTGCGCCTTCCGATGCCTGGAAATATCCTTTTTTCTCAAAATCGAACATACCTGCAATCAGATTCTGAGGGAATTTTCTGATATACGCATTGTAATCCATAACAGCTGCATTAAAGTTTCTGCGCTCAACAGCAATTCTGTTTTCCGTACCTTCCAGCTGAGCCTGTAACTCAAGGAAGTTTTGATTGGCCCGTAGTTGAGGGTATTGTTCAACTGTAACCAATAACCTGGACAAAGCAGAAGAAAGCTGATCCTGAGTCTGTTGAAATTTAGCGATTTGTTCCGGGCTAAGTTTGCTGGCGTCTACGTTTACGGAAGTGGCTTTGGATCTCGCCTCAATAACTTCGGTAAGAGTGCTTTTCTCAAAATCAGCGGCACCTTTTACTGTATTTACCAGATTCGGAATAAGATCAAGTCTCCTCTGATAAACGTTTTGAACCTGAGCCCATTGCTGCTCAACATTTTCCTGTTTTTCAACCATAGTATTGTACCCACAAGAACTCAGTGAACCTACTGAAAGCAGAAGTAAAAGGTTAAAAATTAATCGTTTCATTTTCCAATATTATTTTTAGTTAATAGCAAAGTTAAGAATTAGGAGTATTGTTTTGAAATTTAAATGGAAATTGTGAGATCCTGCGGTTATAAAATAAAAAGCCCCAAAAATGGGGCCTCTTATTTTACAAAAGAAATTAATACAGGTTATGAAAAAAATAGTGTTATTTGTAGATGAATACAACTACTGGCCCAAAGGTAACCAGTAAAGTATATTTATCTATAGGATATTTTAAAAAGTAATCCACATTTCTGAAAAATATTGGTTCAGTGCCATTCATTCTTTATGAAAAAAAATAAAATCCTTCTGATTTTCGCGCTCCTGTTTTTTCTTATCATGCTCTATATCAGTTACGACATGATGTCTAAAACAAGAAAACCCTGGGAGAAAAAAAATAAGGAGCGGAAAGAAGGAAATCGTTAATTTTTCTTAAAATTTTGTCTGCCCGGTTCAACACTTTTGAACTGTATTCAAAAACCTGTTGAAGAAGTAGAAAACTATCAAACACTACTGCAGTTTTCCGGTTCATAGATTGAGTTATTCAGATTCAGCAACTTCTGAAATATTGTACTATCAAAACTCTGTCAGCTATGAAAAAAATTCTTCTTTCCTTATTCCTTTTGCTTCCTCTTTTCTCCTATTCCCAAAGCATAGGCCTGAAAGGCGGATTCAACATTTCCAATATTAAAAGCAATTCTACATTATTAGAAACTTCTTCCCTGGCATCCCCTTCTTTTGGAATAGCTATTTTTACAGGCTTAACCAAAATTATTGACATTGCCATAGAACCAACCTATTCCACATTTGGAGGAAAAGATGCTATTTCCTTTACCGATCCCCTCGGAACAACCGTGAGCAAAATTGCCAAAGTAAAGTATTATTATTTAGAGCTGCCGGTCTCCATCAATTTTTTTCCTCGCTACAGAACCAATGTTATTGGCCTTCATGCAGGTATGGCGCCCATGTATTTCCTTTCAAAGGATGAAGAATTTACCCTGGCCACTACCACTATTAATGATGTCGTATTCTCTCCATTTGCAGGCGGAACGTTTGGGTACAAATTTCACAAGAAGGCTTTTATCCATCTGGTTGCACGTTACTATTTTCCTCTGTCCAACATTTACAAAGACGCTCCCTATTCAACCAAGTTCAATTCGGTCAATTTCTTCTTAATTCTGGGAAGGCAGTTTTAACGCCCCAAAATTACATGGACATTTTTACATATGAAACTTTTTGCATATTTTAGCGTTTAAACATCACAACCCTTAAAGAATGGATTCTACAACAGACTTAAAGACCGGGATAAGCATCGAAAAACTTGAAAAAGCCTGCGCGGTGCTTAAAACCATCGCACATCCTGTGCGCATGTCGATCATTGAGCTGCTTGAAAAGAATACCAGGATGAATGTTGGTGAAATACAGGAACATCTTAAGATAGAGCAGGCCACTTTATCACACCACCTCATTGCCATGAAAAATAAAAATATCCTGAAATGTCAGAGAGAGGGTAAAAACATGGTATATGAATTAAAAGAAAAACGCATTATAAAAATCCTGGAATGCGTTGCTCAATGCGAATGCGATTGAGTTTTTTTACACCAACATATGCAATTATCTATATATGTAAATATTTGAATTTGAGGCTATGGTAATTTTAGGCTATTTATTTGCCGTACTAATTGGACTTACACTGGGTCTTATTGGAGGGGGCGGCTCAATCCTTACAGTACCGGTACTGGTATATCTGCTAAAACTAAGTCCGGTCACTTCTACTGCCTATTCCCTATTTGTTGTTGGCTCTACCTCACTTGCCGGGGCCATCAGTTACCTGAAAAAAAAGCAGTTATGTTATCGTGCAGCTATCGCACTTGCAGTGCCTTCCTTCATAGCTGTCTTCCTGACAAGAAGATTTCTTGTACCTCTTGTGCCAGAAACAATCCTGGAATTTTCAGGCATCTCGCTGCACAAAGATGTGCTCATCATGCTTGCGTTCGCTTTGCTGATGATCCTGTCTTCCTTTTCCATGATCCGAAAAAATATAGGCTCTGTTATAACGGAAGAAGAATTTGATCCCGAATCCATAAAGATCAATGACCCGATGATCATCGCCGAAGGACTTATCCTTGGAATACTTACAGGATTTGTCGGAGCCGGGGGAGGTTTCCTCATCATTCCGGCGCTGGTATTACTGGTAGGCCTGCCCATGAAAGTTTCCATTGGTACTTCTTTGCTAATCATCGCCACCAATTCGCTTATCGGATTCACAGGTGATCTTTATGCAGGTCTTGATGCCGACTGGGCATTTCTTCTGGGCTTTTCCGCTCTGGCATTGGCAGGCATTTTCATTGGTACGTATTTATCAAAAAAAATACATGGAGACACATTAAAACCTGTTTTTGGTTATTTTACACTCGTCCTCGGATTATTGATCATTATTAAAGAAGTTTTATTCCATTCTTATTAAAGTCTTATGAAAGTAGAACAAATTTATACCGGCTGTCTCGCACAGGGAGCATATTATATAGAATCTGCCGGAGAAGTTGCCATCATTGACCCTTTAAGAGAAGTCGGTCCGTATATCTCCAGAGCTGAAAAGGCCGGTGCGAAAATTAAATACATATTCGAAACACACTTTCATGCCGACTTTGTATCCGGACATCTCGATCTGAGCAGAAAAACAGGAGCTCCAATTGTCTATGGCCCCACAGCTACTCCTGAATTTGATGCCATCATTGCCACCGACGGACAGGAATTTAAACTAGGAAATGTTACCATTAAAGTGCTCCACACACCCGGACATACACTTGAAAGTTCTGTCTACCTTCTGAAAGATGAAACAGGAAAGGACCATGCAATATTCAGTGGAGACACATTGTTTCTTGGCGATGTTGGCCGTCCTGACCTCGCCCAGAAAGCAGGCCAGCACTCTGCAGAAGACCTTGCCGGCATGTTGTACGACAGTCTGATGACCAAGATCATGCCCCTGGCAGATGATATCATTGTCTACCCTGCCCATGGAGCCGGCAGTGCTTGCGGTAAGAACATGATGAAAGAAACCATAGACACCCTGGGCAATCAGAAAAAAACCAACTACGCATTAAAGCAGCCCGACAAGGCTTCTTTTATCAAAGAAGTTACCGATGGTCTATTGCCCCCTCCAGCTTATTTTCCTCTCAATGCAGCTTTAAACAAAAAAGGATACGAAAGTTTTGACGAGGTACTGAACCATGGACTGAAACCCCTCAGTCCGGCAGAACTTGAAACACTTGCCGAAACCCACAATGCTTTAGTACTGGATACAAGACCCAATACAGAGTTTTATAAATCGTTCATTCCTCAATCCATCAATATCGGCCTCAATGGAGACTTTGCTCCCTGGGTAGGAGCCTTGATTGCCGATGTAAAGCAACCTATACTATTGGTAACAGAACCCGGAAAAGAAGAAGATGCCGTAACGCGGCTAAGCAGAGTTGGCTTCGACAACATTCTGGGACATCTCAAAAGAGGATTTGATTCCTGGATAGCGGCAGGAAAAGAAACCGACTCGGTACACCGTATAAGTGCAGAAGAATTTTCGAAGACATTTAAAGCAGGAAAAAGTAAAGTCATCGACATACGAAAAGAAACCGAATACGCTGCAGAACACATTGAAGAGGCTCATAACAAACCCCTTGCCTATATTAATGAATGGATAAAAGATATAGATCCCAAAGAACATTTTTACCTGCACTGTGCCGGTGGCTACCGGAGCATGATCGCCGCATCTATCCTTCAGGCAAGAGGGTACAGAAACTTTACTGAAATTGCAGGAGGGTTTGGAGCTATTTCCAAAACATCTGTTCCCAAAACGAATTTTGTATGTCAAAGCAAATAATGGAAGGTGTAAGAAAAAAATAAAAAGCCTGTAAAAACGCTCCGGAGAGATTTGAATGTGGCAATCAAGTGTACAAAAAAGTAAATTCATAGCCTGACTCGGAAAGCTCAGGCTGTACTATTCTTCCGGATGGACAGAAAGTATTCCATTTCCTAAAGTAAAACTACATATGACCATTATAGAATTTATCTCTGAACCCTGGCCCTGGTATGTGGCAGGACCACTTATTGGTCTTACTGTACCAATCCTCTTAATCCTGGGCAACAAATCCTTTGGTATAAGCTCCAACTTCCGCCATATATGCGCTGCCTGTATTCCTGCCAAAATTCCTTTCTTTCAATACGACTGGAAAAAGGAAGTCTGGAATCTGTTTTTTGTTGGAGGTATCGTCCTTGGTGGATTTTTAGCTGCTACCTTTTTACAATCTCCCGAACCTATACAGGTAAACCACACGCTTGTTAAAGACCTGTCAACCTATGGGATTACCAATTATAGCAACATTGTACCAAAAGACTTATTTAACTGGAAAGCATTACTGTCTTTGCGTGGCTTCCTGCTAATGGTCGTTGGCGGGTTTCTCGTTGGCTTTGGAACAAGATATGCCGGAGGCTGCACAAGCGGGCATGCCATTATGGGACTGTCTACCCTTCAATGGCCATCCCTTGTAGCCACCATTTGCTTTATGGCAGGAGGCTTTCTAATGGCCAATCTGATTCTTCCATTCATTTTATCACTTTAAAAGAACGCACGCCATGACACCAAACGAACTATCACATAACAGCGCCTGGTGGGGCAATATAAAATATACACTTGTCGGTTTATACTTCGGAGTTGTATTTGTAAAAGCAGAAATCATCAGCTGGTTTCGCATTCAGGAGATGTTCCGCCTGGAATCCTTTCATATGTATGGTGTAATCGGCAGTGCTGTAGCCACTGCTCTTATTTCTGTTTTGCTGATCAAAAAATTCAATATTAAAACACTCAGTGGAGAAACAATAACTTTCAACTCCAAAACTTTTAACAAAGGCCAAATATATGGAGGGTTTCTGTTTGGACTAGGATGGGCCATGACCGGAGCTTGTCCCGGACCCTTATTTGCCCAAATCGGAACAGGCGCAACAGTCATCGTAGTCACCCTCCTGAGTGCCATCGCAGGCACATGGGTATATGGATATTTCAGAGAAAAACTTCCTCATTAACCTAAAAAACATTCCGACTCCGTTCCTGAACGCAAACTTCAATACGAAAGTAAATTGTACCTCCACATTTGAACCCCTCTGCTGAATAGAGGGATCTAAGGTGGGCCTTTCAGCATTTCATCTGATGTGTCCTGCAACACCCTGCCGGAACGAAACTATTTCCTCCAAAAATATTTTTAAAAGTTTCTAAACATTTTCCCAATTCCGGAATCTTAGGAAATGAAAACTTTATTCTGAATCTACATTCCTGAACGGAAAGAGACGAAAGAAAAAAATTTTCGGAGGAAATATACAACACCCAAACAATCTTTTGGCTAACCGGTTAAGGCGTTATTAAAACACATGAAATATGAGTTTTATACAAGAAAAAGAAGAACAAACAGAATGGCTTTATACAGGAATCCCTGACCATCCTCTTAATTTCTTCAAAGATATTATAAACATTGGCAGCAGCATTCGGGCAGGTTTATTACACCTGAAAAAAATTATGTCTAAAAACTCTTAAAGAAAAATTAATCCGTAATCTCTTGAAAAAGGCAGGCATTACCAAACCAGAGTTCGACAACGTTGAAGAACTACGCTTCAGCACTTCAACATGCTGGACATCCTCCGGTGGACTTATAACGTTTTTACCAGATAAAACCTTTATAAGCCATCACCCGGTTAAGGCAGCATCAGGCTTTGCCTTTGCCCTTTTGCCTTTTGTCCTGCACTACCTTAAATTTCTTGTTCACAATTACTCTTCTTCCGTTGCGAATTTCTTCCACTTGTCTATAAATATATTTATCCTCAACAGAAGTGGACAGTTTCCATTTAAGATAATAGACAAACAACCCGATAAAAACAAGCGCGAAAAACGACCCGATAGCTATCGTTTCATAAACCCGTTCTCCTTCTGCAAATGCACTTAGGGGAAAAAGTGTAATTAAAAGAAATACTAAAGAGGGAGAAAATGTTTTGTTCATTTTTACATGTTTATATCTGGCATTTTTGATAGTCTAAAAAATATATTCATTTGTAATTGAACTATATATGAATTTTAAATATACTAATTAGCATTAAATATTACAAGATATTGACATAAAAAAAACTAAAGAAAAAAATACCTGTTTTTCTATCGTAGCCAACATGATAGCGGCCTTACTCTGTAATCAGCAATGACTTCCTTCTGCCGGAAACTCATTGACTACAGCAAGAGACACCGTTATCCTAAGGGAGAATAATTATGAGAAAAGGTATTTTACTGCTGATCATTGTCTTTTGTATGACGATGGCAGCCAATGCACAACAAGAGATTACCGCGCTAAACCTTACTATTCAAAATCCAAAGGATGTATATACAGTAGCTCAGGCTGACAAAGGGCTTGCATTTTTGTTTAAAACAAACAAACAATACCAAACCACCATACTTACGGATGATTTTAAAGAGCAAAGGAAAACAGTTTACAAAAGGAATACTGCTGATAAAAAAGAAGAACTACTGGGAGGTTTTATTGATTCAATTTATGCCGTATTTTACTTTCATCACCCTAAATCCAACATACTATCTCAGCTAAAGGTAAACAGAGTTACTGGTGAACAGTTGCACGAAAAGTTTTTTGTGCTACAACCCAAGGAGCAGGTATTGAAAGGCTTCCAGATGGATAATAAATTTTATATCCTGACGGTAATGCAATACAAAAACGACCTGACGGTTTATACCATCTCTCCACACCTCGCCTCCATTCAGGCAGACATGTACAATGTGGAGTTTCCGACATTCTATGGAAGAATCAGCCGGAAAAGCGATGGCACAGAAGAGGAAAAACCTGTGGCCATTGACGCCATCAATCCGGATGCGGTGTATTCCATCAGAACATCTCATTCAGATAAAAAGCTCTATTACCAACACGGCAAAATTTTCCTCACATTTGACGACCCCGACCGCACACATCTCATCGAAATCGATACAGAAAAAAAATCCTCTGTATACAAAAAGCTGAATTTCACCCTTGAAAGAACCTCCAACATATCGCGGCAACAGGGCAACAGCTTTATTAAGGACAATACACTATATAGAGTAAGCATGAACCCTGACCAGATGAATCTTTCGGTACTTAATCTAGATACCATGAATCTGCTTGCCACTTATAATGTGTTTCCGGAAGAAAACGAAGTTTCCATCGCGAACTCTCCGATTATCCAGCAGGGTATCATTGTAGGTTTCGACAACAATGATGAAAAGATAATCCGAAAGACCACACAATTCTTTAAAAAAGCACTCGGTGGGGAGATTGCCATTGTCGTGAACAAAATGGAATCTGATAAACTGGCCATACAAATTGGCTCCTACGAAGAATTTACTGTGTATCGGGGGGCAGGCACCGGAATTCCATTAAACTCGGGATCATCGTACAGCCCCTACTCGACAGCATCACTTGGCTACGGTTATCCCGGATTTGGATATGCGTCCTATTTTCCCAACAGTGGTTCTTCCATGACCAGAATAAACCTGGTCCACTTTGAAAGTTTATTTGAAAGCACACATAAACACGTGGAAGGAAATGTACCGAAAAGTGCAATGCAGAGAGTTTCCGATTTTAAAGAAGAAAAGTTCGGCCCTGCCTGGCCGGAGGTCAATGCCACATTTACCTACAAGCAAAACATTATATTAGGCTTTTTGAATAAGCGTACCAATAAATTTCAGTTGCTGGGATTTAAGAAATAATAAAGATCATTACAAACAGAAAGGCAGCCTCAGTTGTGGCTGCCTTTTCCTGTCAAGTGAATGTCCAACATTAAAACTCTTTTCTTATTTGTTCTGCATGTGCAGCAGGATTAACATCTTCGATGATTTCACTAATGAACCCTTTTTCATTAATGAGAAACGTAGTTCTGGCTGTTCCCATAAACTTCTTTCCATCTCTTTCTTTTTCAATCCAGGTCCCATATTTTTCATGGATGGATTTGTCTACATCTGCAACCAATGTAAAAGGCAGGTTATACTGGACTTTAAACAACTTATGAGAAGTTTCATCGTCCGGGCTCACTCCGATCACGGTATATCCGTCTTTCTGCAACAAGTCGTAGTTGTCTCTCAGATTACATGCCTCTTTCGTACATCCGGGTGTATGATCTTTCGGATAAAAACACAGAATCACTTTCTGCCCCCTGAATGAGCTTAAAGATACTTCCCCTCCATCCTGATCTCTTCCTGTAAAGTCCGGAGCAACATCCCCTACCTTAAGTTTTGCAGGTTTGTTACAAGACATAAACATTAAGACAAGGCAAACCAAATAAACAAATGTTTTCATACTATTTCAGATGCCAGAACCTAAAAATACATGAAGGCTGTCAAATCAAAAAATCGTACCACCGGAGTAACTGGATAAGGGACAACAAACAATTATTTTAAATAATTAAGATTTCACTAAAGCAATAACGCTTTAATAAACTTAATCCTTTAGGCATCGGACACAAATTGATGAGCCGACTACATTTGTGCCTCAGAATAACGATTTATCATTATGACTGAATGCTCTTACGTATTTCCAAGTTGAAAAATATTCCGAAGAGATCCAAAATTTCCTGAGTAGGAAAAGAAGATATAATAATAAAATTAAATCCTGTATCTCCGCCTTTTAACAGCAAACCAAAAACCGTTAAATTAAAAGATAAGAAAGCATTGTACTTTTCATGTAGCCCCCAAAATTATAGTATAAAAATTTGCATATCTGGACTAATGACTCTTACCTAACAATACCTGGATAGTAAGAAAATGCAACGTCCTCATCCCAACTTAATTCATTAATTCTTTATACAACGAACACAGATTCGACTTCCTTCATAATTCCTCGCACGATCTACTGAATTGTCATTTCTGGTAAAAGACCTTACCAATATATCACCATTTGGATTTCCATTTGAAATCTTAGTAGAGGTCCAAAGATCTACGGTATTGGAACCAGGAGAAATAATAAAGTCGAATCCCAAACCTCCTCCCTTTTGTAACTTTATGCCCAATCCCTTGTCCTCGCCTCTTTGTTGATTATATCCAATTTTAGCAGTGTCCTCGTCAGACATACCTAAGTAATTTTCAAGGATCCTAAAATCCAAATCTGAGGGCAATCTCCAACCATTAGGACAGGCAACATTTGCAGCATACCAATCATATATCCTACCTCCATTACTATCATCAAAAGAACTACCTTGTGCCAATGGACCATCATATTTCAAGTTCTCTGCA
>Ga0207868_1000083_pt1 | contig 125500 bp, 115 predicted proteins | sample Passage237B_FD_187370 | JGI IMG/M metagenome (GOLD analysis project Ga0207868, IMG submission 187370) | Cellulose adapted compost microbial communities from Newby Island Compost Facility, Milpitas, CA, USA - Passage2 37B (SPAdes) (version 3) ...
GCTTCCATCTCGACGTAGGCGTCCACGGTGGACGTGATGCGACCGCGGATGAGCACGACCTGATTGCGGGACAGCGGTTCGTCGTCGCGCGCGGCCATGGCGCCATGCATCAGCCCGGGCTCGGTGTCCGATTTGCCTGGCTCGACATGGAGCCGGACGCGGGTCTCCAGCGGGTCGTTGTCGAAGAACAGCATGGGGTAACCGGCGACGGTCACGTCCTTGCCGCTCCAGCCGAAAAAGCGCTGGTGCAGTTCTTCGACCTCGAACGGCTGCGACGAGGTGCCAGATGCCGCCGCAGCCAGAGGCAACCCCGCGACCAGCAGGCAGACAAAAAGGAAAACACGGCAATGCAGCATGGCGAAGGCTCCGTTCCGGTCTGGTCGCCCCGACACCTGCCGGGGCTGTGCCTTCTGCAGCGGGAGCCAGCGGCCATCCCTCGCGAAGGCAGCCACACCGTGCCGCCAGCCGGCCAACAGGTCATGACCGGATCGTGATCTGTTCGTGAACAGTCATGAACTTATTTGAAAACAATGAGTTGCCGTCAGCCACAGGGAAATGCCCGCCAGCGGCACCGGGCGTTGCGGAGCGGTTGGAGGCGGCGAGGGATTTGCTAAAAACCTTGGGTGCGCGCTGACGCAAGATTCAAGCCGCCACGCAGAGTGCGTGGCGGCTTGGTGGGATTGTCAGGCAGCGAACCTATGAACGCTGCCAATTACTTCTTGGCCGGAACCCAGTAGTACTCGTACCCGAAGGGCGCAATAGGCTTGATCGGACGGACAGGTTGGACCGGTTTGATGAGTTGAATTGGATTAATTGGCTTGATTGGCCTGATGGGGCTGATCTGCTTAATGCCGGTTGGGTTCTTTTTGAGCTTCCATGCCATGTCTTTTACTCCAGACGAATAAAATGAGCCGCCGCACGGAGCGCGGCAGTTGGGCGCCAACCCACGGGAACTCTGGTCAGCGCCCATAGCTTGCCCTCCCGAAATAGCGGCAGATAGGGAATTACGAAATTTCTCTTAGCGTTCCGAAGCTCAGAGAACCAGTGAGTACCAGATGGCTTGGTGATCATTGAGTGGCGGTTGCCAGTGCACCGTCAGACGTCAAAGTCCAATATCGGTATCGAGTGACGAGCACCTGAAAGAAACCGAGTTCCGATTCAACCAGCGCCGCGATAATCTCTATCAAATCCTGCTCAAAATCCTTCGTGAGCAGCCCATCTAAATCCTTAACTTCCCAAGACCCTTGCCAAATTCAATATTTTCATCGCGACCTGTCGCGCGATTGATGCCTGCCCACGAAGCGGTATCGGCCAGAATTGGGGATCAGCCCTCGTCGGACTGGTCTGGAAACTGCTCGAGATAGGATGCCAGCGCATCCCGCAACCTTGTCTTGGCCTGCAGGAATGCCTGCACGATGGCACTCTCCTCCGGATTTTCCTTTGGGAACGACTTCGACCAGAACCCGATGTCGTTCTCCAGCGCCATATGCAGCGCGAACACGATCAACCACGGATCGTCCGCCGCTGAAAACTCCTTTATCTGCGCTTCTTCTATTTCTTTTGCATCGAGTGCGTATTGATCGATTTCCTCGCGCTTCTTCTTCGAGAGCTTGGTCGGACCTTCACCGCGCGCTGCCTTGGCGGCATTTATCCTTGCCTCGAAGCTCCATTCCTGCCCGTCAAGTTCCGCCGCAATCGGGACGATCGGAAGCAACGCATTGCGCCGGGCATCGCTGCCGGCTTTTGTTACCGCAAGTTCGAGACAGCGCCTGAACATGTAGGGCATCGATTTTGATTTTCTATCCGGCCGTGCCGGTATTGCGTTTCTGGTACGCAGCCCATTGCGAAACGATATTCCGGAATGAACCGGCATGACGCACAAAATCATCGTGGCTCTTGAACGACAGCAGCGCCCGGTCTTTTGACGGCCAGGTCAGCAACCTGTCCGGATCATCCAGCGCTGCGGAAATCGTGCAGTCCACCGGGACTTTTGCGCCGCAGTGCAGGATCACATCGAGCCGGGTCGGCTTGCGGAACGCGATGGTGGCGAACCATCCCTGGCAATAGAAACTGGGCGAGTTCCACTTGACGCCCTCGGTGATGGCCGGATCCGCGGCCAGGATCACCCCGCGGATGGCCTCGATGGTCGGCTTGAGCGGGTGCGTCGCCGCCGCCATGAGTTCCGTCACGCCGGGCGAATCGGCATGCGCGGGGCGCGTCCCGGATTTCCGCGAGACCTGCTTGCTTGCGGCTGGCATTCGTACTCCTTCGGCAATCCCGCTCGTGGCTGCATGCCCTGACGCCGCCGCTTTCCGTCGTGGTCGGGCCTGACGGCAAAGGTTAGCAAGTTGCAGTCAGCACCTGAGCCATCCGGAAGATCGTGCTGGCGCCCATGATCCGCATGGGGTACAAATGTACCCATGTCTGCACTCACTCCCCGCCGCCAGGCCATCCTGTCCTTCATTCAGGAACGCGCCCTGCTCCATGGCCAGCCGCCGTCGCTGGCCGAAATCGCCGCTGCCTGCGGTCTGGCCTCGCGCGGGGCGGCGCGCAAGCAGGTGCTGGCGCTGGCCGAGGCCGGCCTGATCGAACTGACGCCGGGACAGGCCCGCGGCATCCGGCCTGCGGGACGTGCCGCGAGAACGGATGCCATGTTGGTGCCGATCCTGGGCCGGGTGGCCGCTGGCGTTCCTATCGGTGCGGATGCGGAACTGGTCGACATGCTTTCGCTGGATGCGCGGTTGTTCTCGCAGCGGCCCGATTACCTGCTGCGGGTTCAGGGCGATTCGATGATCGAGGAAGGCATCCTCGAAGGCGATCTGGTGGGCGTGCATCGCACCGCCGAGGCACGCGACGGGCAGGTGGTGGTGGCGCGGCTCGATGGCGAGGTGACGATCAAGCGGCTGTCGCTCGGCAAGGATGGCGTGCGCTTGCTGCCACGCAATCCAGCCTATGCGCCAATCGAGGTGGTCGAAGGGCAAGATTTCGCGATCGAAGGCATCTATTGCGGTCTGGTGCGGCGAGGCTGACATGGGCGCGGTGCATGCATGGCCTGTGCAGCGCGCGGCCAATGATGCGGTGCTGGATGCCGGTGCATCCGAAGCCGGGCTGGATGGCCTGCTCGATGGCCGCCGGCTCTGGAAAGGCCGCAGCTCGCACGCCGATCCTTCAGCCCATCCCACTGGCCACGAGGCACTGGATGCAGCCCTGCCCGGCGGTGGCTGGCCGGGTTCGGCCTTGAGCGAGATCCTTCATGCCGGGGAAGGCGTGGGCGAAATCCGACTCGTCTGGCCGGCCTTGGCGCGGTTGTCGCAGGCCGGCGAACGCATCGTGCTGATCGCCCCACCGCATCGACCATTCGCGCCCGCCTGGCAGGCGGCCGGCATCGTGCTGGAACGGTTGCACGTGGTGAATGCGGCCAACGCCAGGGATGCGCTTTGGGCCGCCGAACAATGCCTGCGCTCCGGAAGTTGTGGCGCGGTGTTGTGCTGGCCCCAGCGCGCGGATGATCGTGCCTTGCGTCGCCTGCAAGTAGCCGCGGAATCCGGCCAGACACTGGCGCTGGCCTGGCGCGACATGGCGACGGCACGCAATCCATCGCCGGCGGCACTGCGCGTGGCAGTCGATGCGGCACCTTCGGCCCTGCGCGTCATCAAGTGCCGGGGCGGTATCCCGTCCGCGCGGCCGATTCCGTTCACGGCACATTGAGACCCGACCGATGCGCTGGGCCTGCCTGCTGTTGCCGCATCTGGCGCTCGATGGCCTGTTGCGCGACGTGGCCGACGCCACGCTGCCAACCGTCCTGATCGACGGCCCCACGCAACGCCGCGTGCTGCGCGACGTATCTCCCGAAGCCGGTGCCTTGGGCCTGCGACCGGGCCAATCGCTGTCCACGGCACAGGCATTGGCCGGCACGCTTCGCATCCTGATCCATGATCCGCAGCAGGAATCGCGCCAGCGCGATCTGCTCGCGGCCTGGGCCTATGGTTTCAGTTCGCAGGTGGCCGTGTTCGGACGACACGCACTGCTGGTCGAAGTGGAAGGAAGCCGCGCACTGTTCGGCACGTGGCAAGCACTGCAGGCGCGCTGGCGCGATGAGCTTGGCGCGATGGGATTCCGCCATCGCCTGGCGCTGGCGCCGCATCCACTGGCCGCTCGCGTATTGGCCGGCATCGAAGATGGCGCCGTGTCGGACGATCTTGCGGCATTGCACGCCCGGCTTCATGCCTTGCCGATCACCCGCATCGGCCTGCCCGCATCCATCGCCCAATCCATGATCCGCATGGGTCTGCGCACGCTGGGTCAGGCACGGGCGCTTCCACGCGCCAGCCTCGCACGACGCTTCTCGCCGAAGTTGCTGGCGCATCTGGATGCCCTGTACGGCGAACGCGACCTGCCCTTGAATCTGTATCGCCCGCCGGATCGATTCGAGGCGCGCATCGAGCTGGGATTCGAAGTGGAATCCTCGCAGGCATTGCTGTTCCCCTTGCGCCGCCTCACCGCCGATCTGGCGCTGTATCTGGTCGCCCGCGATGGCGGCGTGCAGGGATTCCAACTGCTGCTCGAGCACGAAGGTCATCCAGCCTCGTGCATCCGCGTGGGCCTGCTCGCGCCCGAGCGCGATCCGGCGCGGCTGTTCGAACTGGCGCGAGGCCGGCTCGAACGTGCCGAACTGCCGGCGCCGGTGCGCGCGCTGGCCTTGCAGGCCGACGACCTGCCGCCTTTCGTGCCCGAGCGCCGCGATCTGTTCAGCGCGCGACCGCAGCAATCCAGCTCATGGGATGCACTGCGCGAACGCCTGCGAGCACGGCTGGGTGAGGATGCCGTGCACACCCTTGCAGCGCCTGCCGATCATCGTCCGGAAAGGGCCACGCACAGCGCCATCGAGCCCGCCGCCGCATCGCCTGCCGGCTTCAATTCACCACCACGCCCGGCCTGGTTGCTGCACCCGCCCAAACTGCTTCCCGATACCTTGCCGCAAGTCCTCGCCGGCCCCGAACGCATCGAATCGGGCTGGTGGGATGGCCAGGACATCCGGCGCGACTACTACCGCGTGCGAACCCGCGACGGCCAGTACGCATGGGCGTTCCATCCACACGATGGCGATGGTCGCCTGCTGCTGCATGGATGGTTCGCATGAGCGCCGTCGAACTTCTGGCCTATGCCGAACTGCATTGCCTGTCGAACTTCAGCTTCCAGCGTGGTGCATCGAGCGCACGCGAACTGTGCGAACGGGCCGCGCGTCTTGGCTACAGCGCCATCGCCATCACCGACGAATGCACCCTGGCCGGTGCGGTGCGCGCCTGGCAGGCCGCGCGTGATGTCGGCATCGCCTTGGTCATCGGCTGCGAGATGCGGATCGAGTCCGGCCCCAAGCTGGTGCTGCTGGCGGAAAACCTCGCCGGTTATCAGACGCTGTGCCAGCTCGTCACCAGCGCCCGTCGTCGGGCCGAAAAAGGCAGTTATCGCCTGTTGCGCGACGACTTCAACCTAGTCACTGATGGCCTGCTCGCCTTGTGGCTTCCCGGCGATGTTCCCGATCCGGATGAAGGCACCTGGCTGCGCGATCACTTCGCGAATCGCCTCTGGATCGCAGTGGAACTGCATTGCGGCCCCGACGATGCATCACGCCTTGCGCAACTGCAGGCGATGGGCCAATCGCTGAACCTGCCCTGCGTGGCCGCAGGCGATGTGCACATGCATGCCCGTGGCCGCCGCGCCCTGCAGGACACGCTCACCGCGATCCGCCATCACACCACCGTGGCCGAGGCCGGGCATCACCTGTTCCCCAACGGCGAACGTCACCTTCGTTCGCGCAGCGCATTGGCCGATCTGTATCCCGCCGAGCTTCTGGCCGAATCGGTCCGCATCGCCCAGCGCTGCAGCTTCGACTTCTCGCAGCTGCGCTACCAGTACCCGCATGAAGTCGTGCCGCCGGACCAAACCGCCACGACATGGCTGCGCGAATGTGTCGAAGATGGCTTGCGCAGGCACTGGCCGCAGGGCGTGCCGGACAAGGCGCGCCAGCTGATCGAAAAGGAACTGGCCCTGATCGCGGAGCTGGGCTATGAAAGCTACTTTCTCACCGTGCACGATCTGGTCCGTTTCGCACGCTCGCGCGGCATCCTGTGCCAGGGACGCGGCTCGGCGGCGAACTCGGCGGTGTGCTTTGCGCTTGGCATCACCGCGATCGATCCGGAGCGCATCGGCATGCTGTTCGAGCGCTTCATCTCGCGCGAGCGCAATGAGCCGCCCGATATCGACGTGGACTTCGAGCACGAACGCCGCGAGGAAGTCATCCAGTACGTGTTCGAACGCTATGGCCGCGACCGCGCCGCGCTCACCGCCGTGGCCAGCAGTTACCGGGCGACAGGCGCATTGCGCGACGTGGCGCGTGCCCTCGGATTGCCCCCGGACACCGTCAACGCCCTGGCCGATTGCGTCGGCCACTGGAGCGATGCGCTGCCCGATGCCACCGTGCTGCGCGAGCATGGCTTCGATCCGCAAAGCCCGTTGATCCATCGCATCCTGGTATTGGCCGGCGAACTGATCGGCTTCCCGCGCCACCTTTCCCAGCATCCCGGCGGCTTCGTCATCTCCGAACATCCGCTGTCCACCCTGGTGCCGGTGGAAAACGCTGCGATGGAAGGGCGCACCGTGGTGCAGTGGGACAAGGACGACCTCGATGCGGTCGGCTTGATGAAAGTGGATGTGCTGGCGCTGGGCATGTTGAGCGCCTTGCGCCGCTGCATGGATCTGCTGCGCCGGCACGATGGCCCGGATCTGTCGCTGGCGACGATTCCCGCCCACGATGACCCAACCTGGGACATGATCTGCCGCGCCGACACCATCGGCACCTTCCAGATCGAATCGCGCGCGCAGATGGCCATGCTGCCGCGCCTGAAGCCACGCAAGTTCTACGATCTGGTGATCCAGGTCGCGATCGTGCGTCCGGGGCCGATCCAGGGCGACATGGTGCATCCGTACCTGCGACGACGGCGCGAGGAAGAACCCGTCAGCTATCCATCGAAAGCACTGGAAAAGGTTTTCGAGCGCACCCTTGGCGTGCCGCTGTTCCAGGAACAGGTGATGGAGCTGGCCGTGGTCGCGGCGGGTTACACGCCCGGTGAAGCCGATCAGCTGCGCCGCGCCATGGCCGCATGGAAACGCCACGGCGGGCTGGAACCGCATCGGCAAAAGCTCATCGGCGGCATGCTCGCGCGTGGTTACGAGGCCGACTTCGCCACGCGCATCTTCGAGCAGATCAAGGGCTTCGGCGAATACGGCTTTCCCGAATCGCACGCCGCCAGTTTCGCGCTGCTGACCTGGGCCAGTTGCTGGCTCAAGTGCCACCATCCGGCAGCGTTCGCCTGCGCCATCATCAACAGCCAGCCAATGGGTTTCTACAGCCCGGACCAGATCCTCCAGGACGCCCGCCGCCGCGGCGTCGCCGTGCATCCGGTGGACGTGCGCTACAGCGATTGGGATTGCACGCTGGAACCGGACAAGCGCGGCGACTTCGCCATCCGCATGGGCATGCGCATGGTGCGCGGTCTTTCACAGACGGATGCGATGCGTATCGTCGCAGCGCGCGCGCAACGCACCTTCACCGATGTCGCGGATCTCGCACGCCGCGCGGAACTGGATCTGCCCCGCAATGAAAGCGGGGTCCGCGCCGGAAAAAAATCCGCCCTCGCCTGCCTCGCCGATGCAGGCGCATTGCGTGCCATCGCAGGGCACCGGCACCGCGCCCGCTGGTCGGTCGCCGGACTGGAGGCACGACGCCCGCTGCTCGACGGCATCGCCATTCCCGAAGAACCCATCCACTTGCCACTTCCGAGCATCGGCGAGGAACTTCTCGCCGACTACGCCACCACGGGCAGCACGCTCGGCAAGCATCCGCTCGCGCTGCTGCGCCCGCGCCTTGCACGCAACCGCTGCAAAAGCTCCCGCGAGCTGGCCATGTTCGATACCGCGCGCCCCGTGCGTGCCGCCGGCCTCGTCATCGGTCGCCAGCGCCCACAAACCGCCAGCGGCGTCACCTTCGTCACACTGGAAGACGAATTCGGCATGGTCAACGTCGTGGTCTGGCAGCACCTCGCCAAACGCCAGCGTCGTCCATTCCTGGAGGCCCGACTGATGCAGGTCGATGGCGAACTGGAGGTCAAGGACGGCGTCCGCCACCTGATCGCCCGAAACCTGCACGACCTCTCCCCGTGGCTGGCATCACTGGACGTGCGCAGCCGGGATTTCCATTGAGATGGCGCCAGATCATCAAGCCTTGCAGAACGGCTCGATCAGCTGATGCTCGAAGGAGCTGCCGACCCTGAGTGACGTAACCGGCGGAAGAAGACCATCCCGCAGCACCTTGGCGAACTGTCAGCGTCGAACCTCACGCGCGACCCGCCTCGTACGATGCGAAACAAGCAATGCAAACGCGGGTATCAGGGCCGCACCAATGGTTTTCATGCCTGGTGCCCCCAGCAGCGCGACGAGGCACCAGACCAATGCCCAAGCGCTGAAGATCGTTATCGGATAAGTGACGACGTTCGCCAGAAGCGCGGTGTGGTTCCAGCGCGCAAAGAGTGCGGCGGAGACTGCCAGGCCGGCGAAAACGGCGATCGCGATGATGGCAAGCACATATGCACTTGCGTACGCGTCGATCGATAGAAGAAACCTGATCGCGGGCACATCGCGCACAGCCAGATAGAGCAATCCGCCGCTGGCTGCCGCCCACACGAACGCCAGGATGATGCGCTCGCGATCCCCACTTGTTGTGTTGTCGGTCACTGTCGCTTTGATCCCAATGACGGAAGCCTGTCGACCCGAATGAAACCTCAGGCGCCATCGGACACCTTTTCCCATGATGCTACCGGCCCAGGCTGCGCCTGGAACAGCGGGTGACACTCCGGAGTGTGCACGCCAGACCAGCGGGAAAAAACTTCTGGACTGCGGGCGGCCAACTTGGTTCGAAGATGCTGCCACTCGTAGTCGATCTGGCCGGAAGCGACGGGGATTGGTTCGACATCCCGGACTTGTCCGATCTTGGTGCGATCGAAGGAATAGCCGCGCCGGGTGGCTTCGGCATGGGACGCATCCCATGACCGACGCGCAATGCGTCGAGTCATGCCACCGACGCATCACCGCATCGGGAATCCACCACCACGGCCCATCATTCCCTGCATGCCGCGTAGCATGCCCTTGAGGCCGCCGCTGGAGAGCTTGCTCATCATCTTTTCCATCTGCTGGTATTGCTTCAGCAGGCGGTTCACGTCGGCGGGTGTGGTGCCGGAGCCTTTGGCGATGCGGGCGCGGCGGCTGCCGTTGAGGATGTCGGGATGGCGGCGCTCTTTCTTGGTCATCGAACCGATGATGGCCATCATGCGCGGCACTTCCTTGCCGGTGACCTGGTTCTTCACCTGGTCGGGAATCTGTCCCATGCCCGGCAGCTTTTCCATCAGCGACTGGATGCCGCCCATGTTCTGCATCTGCTCGAGCTGGTCGCGCATGTCGTTGAGGTCGAAGCGCTTGCCCTTGCTGACCTTCTCGGCGAGCTTGGCCATCTTGGCCTGGTCGACGTCGCGTTCGACCTGCTCGACCAGCGACAGCACGTCGCCCATGTCGAGGATGCGGCTGGCGATGCGGTCCGGATGGAACACGTCGAGGCCGTCCATCTTTTCCGAGGTGCCGATGAACTTGATCGGCTTGCCGGTGATGAAGCGCACCGAAAGCGCGGCGCCGCCGCGTGCGTCGCCGTCGGTCTTGGTCAGCACGACACCGGTCAGCGGCAGCGCATCGGAGAAGGCCTTGGCGGTGACGGCGGCGTCCTGGCCGGTCATGGCATCGACCACGAACAGGGTTTCGACCGGATTGACCGCCGCGTGCAGCAGCTTGATCTCGTCCATCATCGCCTGGTCGATGGCGAGGCGGCCGGCGGTGTCGACCAGCAGCACGTCGACGAAGCTCTTCTTCGCGTCGGCGATCGCGGCGCGGACGATGTCGACCGGCTTCTGCGAGGCATCGGACGGGAAGAACAGCACGCCGACCTGTTCGGCCAGCGTCTGCAGCTGCGCGATCGCGGCCGGACGATAGACGTCGGCGGAAACCACCATCACCTTCTTCTTCTGGCGTTCCTTCAGCAGCTTGGCGAGCTTGCCGACGGTGGTGGTCTTGCCCGCGCCCTGCAGGCCGGCCATCAGGATCACGGCGGGCGCAGGCACGTTGAAGTCGAGTTCCGAGCGCTGTGCGCCCATCACGGCGGTGAGCTCGTCGCGCACGACCTTGATCAGCGACTGGCCGGGCGTGAGGCTCTTCAGCACTTCTTGGCCGATGGCACGCATCTTGATGCGCTCGATCAGCTTCTGCACCACGGGCAGCGCGACGTCGGCCTCGAGCAGCGCGACGCGCACTTCGCGGACGGCTTCGCTGATGTTGGATTCGGTCAACCGGCCTTTCCCGCGGATGCGCTGGAAAGTGGTCGAAAGGCGTTGGCTCAGGGACTCGAACATGGAAGCGTCGTACTGCGAAAAAGGTCGTCGATTATAGCGGAGCGCCGCGCGACAAGCCTCGCATCGTGTTTTCCCCTGTCGAAAAAGCAGGGTCCTGTGCCAAACTTCACGAATGCTTCTCATGCTCGCGATCGCCGCCGCCGCACTGTATTTCGCCCCTGCCATCGCGCAGGGACGCCGACTTGGGCGGGAAGGCGATGCGGTCGCGCGCCTGCCGTCGCTGCTCGGCCTTGGCGGATGCCTGCTGCACGCGCTGTTCCATGTGTGTGCCAGCCAGATCGCCGGCGGCTTCGACCTGCATTTCTTCGCAGCGATGTCGCTGGCGGCGCTCGGCGTCGCGGCGCTGACCTCGATCATCGGGCTGTCCAAGCCGATCGGTACGCTCGACGTGGTGGTGTATCCGTTCGCGGCTGCGTTCCTGTTGCTGTACGCGCTGGCGCGGCCGGAACCGGTGGCCGTTTCGCTCGGCTGGCAGATCCAGCTGCATGCGGGGCTCGCGTTGCTGGCCTATGCGGTGCTGAGCCTCGCCGCGCTGGTCGCGGTGATGCTGTGGCTGCAGGAACGCGCGCTGCGCCGTCGCGATTTCGCTTCGGCGCTGAAACTGTTCCCACCGCTGACCTTGCTCGAATCGCTGCTGTTCAAGCTGATCTTCGCCGGCTTCGCGCTGCTGACGCTGGCGCTGCTGAGCGGCGCGGTGTTCGTGGAAAACCTGCTGGCCCAGCATCTGGTGCACAAGACCGTGCTGTCGTTGCTGGCCTGGCTGGTGTTCGGCGCGTTGCTGGCGGGCCGGGTCTGGTACGGCTGGCGCGGCAAACGCGCGGTGCAGCTGACCATGGCCGCGATGCTGCTTCTCGGACTGGCCTTCTTCGGCAGCAAATTCGTGCTCGAACTGGTACTGGCGCGCAACGGATGAACGCACGAGTCACGCCACGCACGGACGCCAGCCACGAGTTCCGGCATTTCCGGTTCGAGGGCACGGTGCGGATCTTCTCCGGCACCGCGATGTGGAACAGCTCGCTGATCGACCTGTCCCTGCACGGGGCGTTGGTGGAGCGTCCGGCCGACTGGAACAGCGCGCCGCCAGGTTCGCGCTATCGGCTCGACCTGCGCCTCGATGGCGGCATCCTGATCAGCATGGGCGCGACGCTGGCGGAAGAAAACGACCAGCGCCTCTGCTTTGAGTGCAGCAAGATCGACCTGAACAGCTTCACCCAGTTGAAGCGGCTGATCGAGATGAACCTCGGCAACGTGGAATCGCTGAACCGCGAGTTGTCGGCGCTCGGCGTCTGAAGCCGCCCTATTCCAGTTCCGCCCAGCGCGCATAGGCCGCATCCAGCTCGGCCTGCAGCTTCGCCATGCGGTCCCCGTGCGCGGTGATTTCCGCCGCCGGGCGCTGGTAGAACGCCGAATCGCTCATGGCCGCGCTCATTTCGGCCAGTTGCGCTTCCAGCGTCTCGATCTTGCCGGGCAACTGCTCCAGTTCGCGCTGGTCCTTGTAGCTCAGCTTCTTTTTCGCCGGCTGCGCAGGCGCCGAAGTGCTGGCCACCGATGCCTCGGCCTTCGGTTTTTCGACGGCAGGAACCGGCGCGGCGACCTGCGGACGCTGCCGCAGCCAATCGCTGTAGCCGCCGACGTACTCGCCGACGCTGCCGTCGCCTTCCATCACCAGCGTGGAAGTCACGACCTGATCGAGGAAATCGCGGTCGTGGCTGACCAGCAGCAGGGTGCCCTGGTACTCGCCGAGCAGTTCTTCGAGCAGTTCCAGCGTTTCCACGTCGAGATCGTTGGTCGGTTCGTCCATCACCAGCAGGTTCGCCGGTTGCGCGAACAGTTTCGCCAGCAGCAGCCGGTTGCGCTCGCCGCCGGAAAGCCGCGTGATCGGGGCGCGGGCGCGTTCGGGCGTGAACAAAAAATCCTGCAAATAGCCGAGCACGTGCTTGCGGCTGCCGCCGATCTCGATGAATTCGCGGCCTTCGGAGACGTTGTCGAGCGCGTTCCAGTCCTCGCGCAGCGTGGCGCGGTACTGGTCGAAATAGGCGATCTGCAAGGCCGTGCCGCGCTCGATGCTGCCGCTGGCCGGTTGCAGTTCGCCGAGCAGCAGTTTCAGCAAGGTGGTCTTGCCGCTGCCGTTGCGGCCGATCAGGCCGATGCGGTCGCCGCGCAGGATCGTGGTGGAGAAATCGCGGATCAGGGTTTCGCCGCCGAAGCTGAAACACACATCCTTGGCTTCGATCACCTTGCGGCCGGACGTGCCCGCCTGCGCCAGGCCGAGCTTCACATTGCCGACCACTTCGCGCCGTTGCGCGCGCTCGCGACGCATCGCCTCCAGCCGGCGCACGCGGCCTTCGTTGCGGGTACGGCGCGCCTTGATGCCTTGCCGGATCCAGACTTCCTCCTGCGCCAGCATCGCGTCAAAGCGTGCGTTTTCTTGGCGCTCGGCGTTCAGGCGCTCCTCGCGGCGGCGCAGGTAGTTGTCGAAATCACCCGGCCAACTGGTCAGCTCGCCGCGGTCGATCTCGATGATGCGCGTCGCCAGCGAACGCAGGAAGCGACGGTCGTGGGTGACGAACACGAGGCTTCCGCCCCAGTTCTTCAGGAAGCTTTCGAGCCAGTCGATGGATTCAATGTCCAGATGGTTGGTCGGCTCGTCGAGCAGCAACAGATCGGGCTGGCTCGCCAAGGCGCGGCCCAGCAGCACGCGGCGCTTCATGCCGCCGGACAGGCCCGCGAATTCGGCTTCGCCGTCGAGCCCGAGTTTCGGCAGCAATTCGGTGATGCGCCGATCCGCGCCCCAGCCTTCGACCGCTTCGATGCGGCCTTGCACGATCGCCAATTGCGTCGCGTCCGGCTCGTCGGCTTGGCTCAGATGGTGGAACAGCGCCAGGTCGTGCCCGAGCTCGCCCAAGCCGCCGGCCACCACGTCGAACACGCTGCCCGCGGCATCCGGCGGCACTTCCTGTTCCAGTCGCGCGATCCGCACGCCCGCCTGCCGTCGGATCTGGCCATCGTCCGGATGGATCTCGCCGGCGAGCAGGCGCAGCAGCGTCGATTTGCCGGCGCCATTGCGGCCAATCAGCGCGATGCGCTCGCCCGGCTCGATGGACAGATCCGCGGCGTCGAGCAGCGGCGGACCGCCGACGGCGTAGTGGACGTGGTTGAGGGCAATCAGCGGCATGACATCTGGAACATCGGAAAGGCCGGCAAGGGTAACGGGCGCGCCCGGTTTCCGATAGCCGAGCCATATGCAAATGCCCGATTCCCCCTATGCACGCGGAATTCTTCCGTTAAGCTCGCAGGATCCATGAACGGGATCACACAATGCCCACGATCTACGATTTCACCGTTACCGACATCGACGGCAACGAGCACCAGCTTTCCGAATACCGCGGCAAAACGTTGATCATCGTCAATGTCGCGTCCAAATGCGGTTTCACGCCGCAATACGAAGGGCTGGAAAAGCTGTACCGCGAATACAAGGATCGTGGCCTCGTCGTGCTCGGTTTCCCGTGCGACCAGTTCGGCCACCAGGAGCCGGGCGACGCCGATGAAATCAAGAATTTCTGCTCGCTGACCTACGACGTGAGCTTCCCGCTGTTCGCCAAGATCGAAGTCAACGGCACGAACGCGCACCCGCTCTACCGCTGGCTGAAAAGCGAGAAGTCCGGATTCCTCGGCACCGAGGCGATCAAGTGGAACTTCACCAAGTTCCTCGTCGATGGCGAAGGCAAGGTGCTGCGGCGCTATGCGCCGAACGATGCGCCGAACAAGATCGCCAAGGACATCGCGGCATTGTTCGCCACGGCGTGATCGACGTAGCATCGTCGCCCTCATGCAGCGACGATGGCACAGGAAATGAAGGAATACTTGCCTCTCTGGGCGCAGGAATGGTTCGGCTTGCTGCTGCCGGCCGCCCAGGTCGTACTGATCCTGCTGGGCGCCTTCCTGCTGCGCACGCTGCTGCGCCGCCTCATCGCGCGCCTTTGCCTGCGTTACGGCCTGCCGAGTGAATTGTCCATCGCCCTGCGCCGGGTCACCGGCTTCGTCATCACGCTCGCGGCCACGCTGCTGATCCTGGATCGCCTCGGCGTTTCCGGCACCGTGCTGTGGACGGCGTTCACCGGCTTCGCCACGGTCGGCGCGGTCGCGTTCTTCGCGGCCTGGAGCGTGCTGTCCAACATCTTCTGCACGGTGCTGATCTTCACCACGCGTCCGTTCCGCATCGGCGACACGGTGGAACTGCTGGAGAACGGCGAGAAACCCGGCCTGCGCGGCCGCGTGATCGACGTGAACCTGATCTACACCACGATGCGGGAAAGCGGCAACGAGCGCGACGGCACGCAGCTCCAGGTGCCGAACAGCCTGTTCTTCCAGCGCGCCTTGCGACGCTGGCGCGGCGAGGCGACGCCTGAATTGCCGGCCCAGTTGCCAGCGCCTGCCGCGAGCGCGTCGAAACCGCAATCCTAAGCGCGCATCCTGCGGTCAAACGCCGGAAACCAACCGCACGCCGGGTCGCGATCAGCGATAGCCTTCGGCCTGCAGGTTGAACAATTCCGCATAGCGGCCGCCTGCTGCGAGCAGTTGGTCGTGGCTGCCGGATTCGATGATCGTGCCCTGCTCCAGCACGAGGATGCGGTCGGCCATCCGGACGGTCGAGAAGCGGTGCGAGATCAACACCGTGGTGCGACCTTCGGACAGTTCCTTGAAGCGCTCGAACACCTCGTATTCGGAACGCGCGTCCAGCGCCGCCGTGGGTTCGTCGAGGATCATCACCTGCGCCTGCCGCATGTAGGCGCGGGCGATCGCGAGCTTCTGCCACTCACCGCCGGAAAGATCGGTTCCGGACGCGAAACGGCGGCCGAGCGGCTGTTCGTAGCCCTTGGGCAGTTTCGCGATCACCGCATCGGCAAGGCTGCGGCGGGCGGCGTCCTCGACGCGCTCCAGATCGTTGCGTTCGTCGATGCGGCCGACCGCGATGTTGTCGCGCGCGGACAAATTGAAACGCACGAAATCCTGGAAGATCACGCCGATGTTGGCGCGCAGGTCATCCAGGTCGTAATCGCGCAGATCGACGCCATCGAGCAGGATGCGCCCTTCGTCCGGATCGTAGAGCCGCGCCAGCAGTTTCACCACGGTGGTCTTCCCTGCCCCGTTCTCGCCGACCAGCGCCACGGATTCGCCGGCGTGCAGCGTGAAGGACAGGTTGCGCACCGCCCAGCGCGACGCGCCCGGATACTGGAAGCCGACGTTCTCGAACACGAAGCCTTGCTTGATCGGCTTCGGCGTCTTGATCGCGCCGGGCTTGGACAGGATTTCCGGCTGGATCTCGAAGAAGGAGTACAGGTCGTCCAGGTACAGCGCTTGGCTTGCGACCTGCGAGAAACCCGACAGCAAACCTTCGAGCAAGCTGCGCAAGCGCAGGAACGAACCGGCGAGGAAGGTCAGGTCGCCGACCGAAAAATTCCCGCGCACGGTACGCCAGGCCAGATACGCATAGGCGCAGTAATAGGCCAGCGTTCCAACCAGCGCCAGGGCCGAGCCCCAGACCGCGCGGCGCAGCGCCAGCTTGCGGTTGGCGGCATAGAACTTCTCGGCAAGCGCGCGATAACGCTCGATCAGGAAGCCTTCCAGCCCGAAGATCTTCACTTCCTTCGCGGTTTCCACGCTCGCGCCGGTCTGGCGGATGTAGTCCAGCTCGCGCCGTTCCGGCGTGCGGCCGAAATCCAGCGAATAGCCGAGCGCGTTGAAATGCATTTCACCGAGAAACGCGGGCAACAGCGCAACCAGCATCAGGCCGATCAGCCACGGCGCGTACACCGCCAAACCGGTGGCAAAGGCGATCACCGAAATGAAATCCTGCGCCTGCCCGAACAGTTGGCCCATCAACGGGCTGCGGCCCATCGTCTGGCGCCGCGCGCGTTCGAGCTGGTCCTGCAGTTCGCTGTCCTCGAAATCCTCGAGATCGAGCGTCGCGGCGTGCTTCATCAACGACACGCTGACTTCGTTGACGTAGCGCTCGGACAGCAGCGAATCGACAAAACCGATCGCGCGGCCGAGCAAGTCGGACAGCAAGGCCAGGCCGAATTCCAACGCAATCAGCCGCAGCAAGGGCTGCAGCAGACCGGCTTGCCACGCGGCGATCAGATCATCGTGCTCGCCCGGCGCGCGGGCCAGTTCCACGACCGCATCGATGACCAGCTTGGCGACATACAGGGCCGCCACCGGCAACAACGCCTTCAGCAGGCGCAGTGCGATGGTGGCAAGCGTCAGTGCAGGACTGGTGCGCCAGACCTGACGGAGGAAAGGCCCGATATTGCGCAGCGCCGAAACGCGCTGGCGCAGGGTCTGTTTCGGCGCAGCGTTCAAGAAACCGCGTTCATCTGGAGGGTCACGCCACGCCTGCCGTTGCCAGGCGACGCTGCACGGCGGCCGCATCGAAACCCAGCGCCACGGCGATCTTTTCCAGCATGTCGCGCTCGCCCGGAAACAGGCGGCCGTCGATCAAGGCCACGCGCACCAGGGTATCGAGCAGATTGGCCAACTCCGTCGAACCGGGCGGCAAGTTCTCGCGCAAGCGGGCGGCTTCGGCCTCGGGATCGATCTGGCGCCGGAATCCGCGCTCGAACGCCGCACTGGCGATGGAACGGCCGTGGTTGGGCAATTCCAGCTCATCCATCAGCTGGTTGGCCAGATTGGCCTCATGGTCGGTGACGAGCCGGTCGGACTTGGCGACGACGCCGATCAACCCGAACAGCACTTCCACCGCGACCTGCTGGTCTTCCGGCAATTTGTTGCCGCCGAACATTTCGACCACGGCGGAGCGGATGTCGCGGAGGACGCCTGAAAAGCCGAACGATGAGGATTCCGAAGACATGGACGGTTCTCGCTGAAGGACGGACGAAGAGGATCGGGCATGGCAATAACGATCCGCCGCCCTCGCTTTGCAAATGACGGCGCGTCCAATCCTGCTTGAGTACGGACTGAATGAAAAGAGGCGCGGGAAAGCACCCGCGAACACGTACAGGTCATGCCTCGATCAGCCGGGAGGCGTAGAATCGCAATCCCCACATGCGTTACTCCAAGGCCACATCGTGAGCACGATCACCAAGGACGACTTCGTCGCCAGCATCGCCGACGCGCTGCAATACATCAGCTATTACCACCCGGTCGATTACATCAAGGCGCTGACTGCCGCCTACGAACGGGAAGAATCCCCGGCCGCAAAGGACGCGATGGCGCAGATCCTGATCAACTCGCGCATGTGCGCCGAGGGCCATCGCCCGATCTGCCAGGACACCGGCATCGTCAGCGTCTTCCTGAAAATCGGCATGAACGTGCGCTGGGAAGGCTTCGACGGCTCGATCGAAGACGCCGTGAACGAAGGCGTGCGTCGCGCCTACAACGATCCGGACAACAAGCTGCGCGCCTCGGTGCTGGCCGATCCGGCCGGCAAGCGACTGAACACCAAGGACAACACGCCGGCCGTGGTCATCACCAGCGTCGTTCCGGGCGACGAAGTGGACGTGATCGTCGCGGCCAAGGGCGGCGGCTCGGAAGCCAAGTCCAAGTTCACCATGCTCAATCCCTCCGATTCCGTGGTCGATTGGGTGCTGAAGACCGTGCCGACCATGGGCGCCGGCTGGTGCCCGCCCGGGATGCTTGGCATCGGCATCGGTGGCACCGCCGAGAAGGCGATGCTGCTGGCGAAAGAATCGCTGATGGAGCACATCGACATCCAGGAACTGATCGCGCGCGGCCCGAAGAACCGGGCCGAGGAACTGCGCATCGAGCTGTACGAGAAAGTGAACGCACTGGGCATCGGCGCGCAGGGCCTGGGCGGTCTTTCGACCGTGCTCGACGTGAAGGTGAAGGATTACCCGACCCACGCCGCCAACCTTCCCGTCGCGATGATTCCGAACTGCGCCGCCACGCGCCACGCGCACTTCAAGCTCGACGGCTCCGGCCCGGCGAAGCTGGAACCGCCGTCGCTGGAAGACTGGCCCAAGCTCACCTACAACCCGACCAATGCGCGCCGGGTGAACCTCGACACCATCACCAAGGAAGAAGTCGCCAGCTTCAAGCCGGGCGAAACCTTGTTGCTGAGCGGCAAGATCCTGACCGGCCGCGACGCCGCGCACAAGCGCATGGTCGACATGCTCAACCGTGGCGAAAAACTGCCGGTCGATTTCAAGAACCGCTTCATCTACTACGTCGGTCCGGTCGATCCGGTGCGCGACGAAGTGGTCGGCCCCGCTGGCCCGACGACGGCCACGCGCATGGACAAGTTCACCGAACAGGTGCTCGAACAGACCGGCCTGCTCGCGATGATCGGCAAGGCCGAACGCGGCCCGGTGGCGATCGAGGCGATCAAGAAGCACAAGGCCGCCTACCTGATGGCGGTCGGCGGTGCGGCCTATCTCGTCTCCAAGGCGATCAAGGCCAGCAAGGTCGTGGGTTTCGAGGATCTCGGCATGGAAGCGATCTACGAATTCGAGGTCAAGGACATGCCCGTCACCGTCGCGGTCGATTCGACCGGCGAATCGGTGCACAACACCGGACCGAAGTACTGGCAGGCGAAGATCGGCAAGATTCCGGTCGTCGTGGCCTGATAACAAGCCGGATCGGCCGCTTGCCCGGCCGTGAAGCATCCTGCCGGAACCGGGACGCCGGCAGGAAAAAACGATGAACCGAGGGGTTTCAAGGACAAAAGATGCCTCAGGAATACAAGGCACAAGGCGATGACTTCGAGATTTATTTCACCTGGTTCGGAGACTATCTGCTGGCACGCGTGGAAGGCCTGACGGACAGCCTAGGCACCACCGTCGCCTACTGGTCGATGGTGGCTGCCGAGTGCAGGAGGCGCGGCGCCAAACGACTGCTGGTCGTCGAGAACCTGAAGGGTGAAATCGGGGAAGTACCCGCCGAGGAAATCTTCCAGAAGCTCATCGTCCTCGGTTTCGAGGGCATCAAGATCGCGTTCGTGGATCGTTCCGAGACGCGCTGGTCGGTGCAGGAACAGGTGTCGTTGATGGCGCGCGAACATGGCATCACCGGACGCGTTTTCACGCAGGAACGCGATGCCGTGACGTGGCTGCGGCACGGCATCGACTGAAGGACGCTTCCTCCCGAAGCCCGGCCGCCAGCGCGGTCCCGGAACCGGCATCAACCCTTCCTCGCCCTGTCCTGCGTTGCAAGGCGAGCGGCTAGACTTCCTGCATGACGAATGCGCCGCCCACCGACGAGGAACTGATGCTGGCTTATGCCGCGGGAGACATCGCCGCTTTCGAAACGCTGTACGCGCGCCATCGCGGGCCGCTGTACCGTTTCATCGCGCGCGGCCTTTCCCCGCGCGCCACGGCGGACGAATGCTTCCAGGACGTGTGGGGTCGGGTCGTGGCGGCACGCGAACGCTATGTGCCGGAAGCGAAGTTCTCGACCTGGCTGTACCAGATCGCGAACAACCTCATCATCGACCAATACCGTCGCGCGCGACCGTCCGTTTCCATCGACGACGAACAAGCCGGCTTGCCGCAGATGCAGGCCGAATCCAGCGACGAGCCGGAACCGGCGCTGTCGCGCTTCGAGCAGAACCGCCGCCTGCAGCAGGCGCTGGCGGAATTGCCGGACGACCAGCGCATCGCGCTGCAGCTCCGACTGGAGCAGGAACTTTCGCTGGAAGAAATCGGTGCCATCACCGGCGTCGGTCGCGAAACGGTGAAATCGCGGCTGCGCTATGCGCTGGATAAATTGAAGGCGCGATTGGCATGAACACGTCGAAGCACGAACCGTTCGACAACGAAGAAGCCGCGCTGGCGCGCGCGCTGCGCGGCCTGCCGAACATCGAGCCGCCGCCGGAATTGGATGCGCGCGTGCTGGCGATGGCGAAATCGGCCCTGCCCAAAGCGGCGCTGGCCCAATCGGCCGCGCCAAAGGTCGCCGCTCCAGCCGCCGCCGCGCCCGCCCCGGTTCCGGCTCCAGCGATCGAATCCGCCACGAATCGCACGCCCCGACGCCGCCCCTGGTTCGGCGCCGGTTTCGGTGCGATCGCGGCCTCCGTGTTCGCGGCGGTGATCGGCATCCGGATGGGTTGGTTCGACGGCTCCCTGCCGGGCGAATCCACGGTTCCAGCCTCGTCCATGCCCGAAAGCGATGCCGCGCCTGCCGCCCGGCAAGAACAGGAACGCTTCGACGTCGACTTCATTCCCGCGCCGGAACCGGCTCCCGTGCCGCCGCCTCCGCCGACCGCCGATGCACAATCCGTCGCTGCGCCGGCGCCTGCTGCCGCGGCCAGCAGATCGGCTGCGCCAGCCGCCAAGAAGACCGCTCCGGAAGCGCAGCGCGCGGTTGTGGCGCCAGCTCCGCCCCCCATGCCGGCACCTGCGCCAACCGTTCCAATGCGCGAGTACGACGAAAAACCCCGCGAATCTGGCGGCAGCGCGCCCGAACCGGCAGCGCCGGTGACCATACCGCCCAGCCTGCAGTCCGCGCCCGACACCGTGTTGTCGCCGTGGCGCGAAGACGCGGCATTCCCGGTCAATGTGTGGCTGGAACGCATCCGCGCACGCGTGGCCGCAGGGGATCGCCAAGGTGCGGCACAAAGCCTGCGCCTGCTGCGACGCCAGCATCCGGGCATCGCCGTGCCGCCCGATTTGAAGCCGCTGCTGGCCCAATGAGCCTTACCACGCTTGCCGACCCCGCGAGCTTCGAGCTGGAAGTGAAAAAAAGCCGCTTCCTGGCGTATGCCGCTCCCGTGGCGACACCCGAAGCGGCGCTCGCCTTCTTCGCGGAGAAATCCGCGTTCGACGCCACGCACAACTGCTGGGCCTACCGGATCGGCTCGCAATACCGCTTCTTCGACGCCGACGAGCCGTCCGGAACCGCCGGCCGCCCGATCCTCGCGGCCATCGACGGCCAACACTGCGACCGCGTCGCGGTGCTGGTGATCCGCTGGTTCGGCGGCATCAAGCTCGGCGCCGGCGGTCTCGCGCGCGCCTACGGCGGTGCGGCGGCCGAATGCCTGCGTCGCGCAGCCCGCGTACCCATCATCCAATTCGTGACGGCGAAGCTGCACTGCCCGTTCGAGCACATCGGCACCGTGCACGCCTTCTTCGCCGCGCACGACGCCGCGAAAACCGATGAAAGCTACGATGCGAACGGCGTGGAACTGGCCTTGGAGCTTCCCGCTGAACGTTTCGAGGCGCTCGCCGCTACACTGCGCGATGCGACGCGCGGACAGGTAGTGCTGGAACGCGTCGGCTGATCGCAATTCCCGTCCCGACACATCGCACACTCTTGAGTACTTCCGACCCGACGCCCAAGCCGCCGCTGTCATCGCTGCGCGCGTTGCTGCCTTTTGTTCGTCCCTATCCCGCCCTGCTGTTCGGCTGGCTCGCCTTCCTGGCCTTGTCGTCGTCCGCCACGCTGGCCTTGCCGGTCGCGGTGCGACTGATGATCGACCACGGTTTCGGCGCGGACAACGGCGGTCAGATCGACCGCTGGTTCCTGAGCCTGATCGCCGTGGCGTTCGTGCTCGCGATCGCCACGGCCGGACGCTTCTTCTGCATCAGCCTGCTCGGTGAACGCGTGGTCGCGGACCTGCGCCGCCGGGTGTTCTCGCACCTGACCTCGCTCGATCTTTCCTTCTTCGAGAGAAGCCGCAGCGGCGAACTGGTCAGCCGTCTCGCCGCGGATACGGAACTGCTGCGCAGCGCGATCAGCTCGACCTTGTCGGTCGGCTTGCGCAGCATCGTCACGCTGATCGGCAGCGCTTCCGCGCTCGCACTCACCAGTCCTCGACTGGCCGGATTGGCCGCCATCGGCATTCCGGTCGTGATCCTGCCGATCATCCTCTACGGTCGCCATCTCTCGAAAATCTCGCGCGACAGCCAGGATCGCATCGCCACCGCGAACGCGCGTGCCAGCGAGACCCTGTCGGCCATGCACACGGTGCAGAGCTATGCGCGCGAGGATTTCGAGATCGCCCGCTTCGCGGCCGCGGTGGGCGATTCCATCGCCAGCGCCTTGCGCCGCATCCGCACCCAGGCCGGTCTGATCGGAATCGTGATCCTGCTGGTGTTCGGCGCGATCACGGCCGTGCTGTGGATCGGCGCGCGCGACGTGATCGCCGGCACGCTGAGCGCCGGCACGCTCGGACAGTTCGTGCTGTACGCCGTGATCGGCGCCGGTTCGGTCGGCGCGCTGTCGGAAGTCTGGGCGGAGCTGCAACGCGCCGCCGGCGGCATGGGCCGGCTGTCGGAACTGCTGGCGGAAGCGCCCTCGATCGCCGCACCGGAACATCCGCTCGCCTTGCCGTCGCGCGCGCGTGGCGGCATCCGTTTCGACAACGTCACCTTCCACTACGCCAGCCGCCCGGACACGCCGGCGCTCGACAGCTTCACGCTGCACGTGAAGCCCGGCGAGACCGTGGCGCTGGTCGGCCCATCGGGCGCGGGCAAATCCACCGTGCTGCACCTGCTGATGCGCTTCGCCGATCCGGACGCGGGCACGATCTCCATCGACGGTGTCGAATTGCCGAAGCTCGATCCGCGCGACCTGCGCAAGCAGATCGCGCTGGTGCCGCAGGATCCGGTGCTGTTCGCGACCAGCGCGAAGGAAAACATCCGCTACGGTCGCCTGGACGCCGACGACGGCGAAATCGTCGCGGCCGCGCAAACCGCCGAAGCCGATGCCTTCCTGCGCGCCCTGCCCGATGGCTACGAGGCCGATCTGGGCGAACGCGGCGTGCGCCTCTCGGGCGGCCAGCAACAGCGCATCGCCATTGCCCGCGCGGTGCTGAAGGACGCGCCGGTGTTGCTTCTGGACGAAGCCACTTCCGCGCTCGATGCACAGAGCGAGCACGACATCCAGCAGGCGCTGGAACGACTGATGCAGAACCGCACCACGCTCGTCATCGCGCATCGCCTCGCCACCGTGCGGCGCGCCGACCGGATCCTGGTCATGGACCACGGCCGCATCGTGGCCGAAGGCACGCACGAACAACTGGTCGCGCAAGGCGGCCTGTACGCGGAACTGGCGCGCTTGCAGTTCCTGGGGCAGGAAGCGGCATAAGACCGGCCGCTTCCGCTTCGCAACGCGACAAAAGGGCCGGAACCGGATTACTCTCGGGGCGGAGGTAACGCCATGAAGACCATCCGTACATTGCTCGCCGTTCTCGCATCCGTCGCGCTGGCCGCCTGCGCGAGCGCGCCTGCGCCGATAGCGCCGCCGCCGCGCGCGCAGGAAGTCTTCCTCGACTCGGCCTTCCAGCCGCCGAGCGTCGCCATCGACCCGCAGAAGGCGCTGGAACTCAGCCCCGCGATGCGGCAATTCGCCGATACGAAACTGGTCGCCAGCAGCCGCCGTTCCGATCCGCGCCGCGAATTGTTCAGCGCGCTCTACAACGACGGCCTCCTGCAGCTCGACTATGACGCGCAGGCCACGCGCACCGCGGCCGAGGCGTTCGAGGCGCGGCAAGGCAACTGCATGTCGCTGGTGCTGATGACCGCCGCGTTGGCGCGCCATCTCGGCATTCCCGTGCGCTTCAACAGCGTGTTCGTCGAAGACAACTGGATCCGCTCGCGCGGGCTGTACTGGGTTTCCGGACACGTCAACATCAGCCTCGGCAAGTCGCCGGACGCCATGTCCAAACTGCAGATGGTCGGCGAACCGGAACTCCTGACCATCGACTTCCTGCCACCGGAACAGAGCAGCAAGTACCGCAGCCACACCATCGACGAATCCACGCTGATCGCGATGTTCGCCAACAACCGCGCAGCCGAATCACTGGCCGCGGGCCAACTGGACGACGCCTACTGGTGGGCACGGGCGGCGATCCAGACCGATCCGCGCTGGCTTTCGTCCTACAACACGCTGGCCGTGCTGTATCGCCGCAAGGGCCTGTCGAGCGCGGCCGAATCCACGCTGCGGCTGGTGCTGGAGCGCGAACCGCTGAACGATCAGGCCTTGAGCAACCTCGTCATCGTGTTGAAGGACGCCGGTCGCGCCGACGAGGCGCAGGTGTATTCCGAGCAGCTCGCGCAGATCCGCCCGGTGCCGCCGTACCACTACTTCGATCTCGGCATGGAAGCCATGCGCAAGAACGATTACGCGACGGCGCGGCAACTGTTCCGCAAGGAAATCGCACGCGCCGCCTACGTTTCCGAATTCCATTTCTGGCTTGGCGTGGCGAGCTATCGGCTCGGCGACCTCACCGCCGCGCGTGGGGAAATCGAGAAGGCACTGGCCCACAGCAGCACCACGGCCGATCGCGAGATCTACGGCGCGAAGCTGGCCTGGCTCGACCAGCAACGCCGGCGCAATTGAGCCGCGCCGGCGCCTTGCCTCAATCGAAGCGGAAACCGGAGATCGCGGTCTGCATCACGCGCTGCGCGTAGACGCGCGAACCTGCGCCCTCGCCCGCCGCGCCTGCGGCGACGAACAAGGGAACCAGATGCTCCTCGGCGCGCGGCGGATGGCACAGCCGCGCGTTGGGCGCCTGTTCCCAAGCGGCCAGACGAGCTTCGCGCTCGTTCGCGGGAGCCACGATGGATTCCGCCAGCCACGCATCGAAGGCTTCGGAAATCGGCGTGAAGCGCGGATCGCCGTATGCGCGCATGTTGTGGAAGCTCATCCCACTGCCCACGATCAACACGCCTTCGTCGCGCAGCGATTCCAGCGCCCGGCCGGCCTTGATGTGCATGGCCGGATCAAGGTCATGCCGCACCGACATCGCCACGACCGGAATGTCGGCCTCGGGGAACATCACCTTGAGCGGAATGAACACGCCGTGGTCGAAGCCGTATTGCGGGTCTTCGTTCGCTTCCAGACCGGCGGCGCGTAGGCGCCGTACGATTTCCGCGGCAAGCGCGGGATCGCCCGGCGCGTCGTAGCGGAGCTGGTAGGTGTGTGGAGGGAAGCCGTAGTAGTCGTAGATCAGCGCCGGATTCTCACCGCTTGAGACGGTGAAGGCCGGCGCGAGCCAATGCGCGGTGACGACCAGGATCGCTTTCGGCTTTTCCGGCAGCTGCGGGGCGATGCTTTCGAGGAACGCCTTCATCCCGTCCCAGGTATCCGACGGGTTCCAGTCCATGAAGAAACACGGCCCGCCGCCGTGCGGCAGGTAGTACGCGGGCATCTTGGTGGCTTGTGGCATGGCGATCGCCTGGAGGAACGGTTGGTCGATTGAATGGCGGCGATTGCAGCAAACACAAGCCTTCGATTGTCGCAATGCACAAATTCTCCGACGCTGTTAGCATCCGGAGACAGATTCCGTTTATTGCAAGGCAGCATTCCGATGTGTTCCATCCTGGGCATCCTCGACCTCAAATCCGATCCCGTGGCGCTGCGCGCGCAGGCGCTGCAGCAGTCGCGGCTGATGCGTCACCGCGGGCCGGACTGGTCGGGTGTCTACGACGACGAGCGTGCGATCCTGGTGCACGAACGCTTGGCCATCGTCGGCGTCGACAGCGGCGCGCAGCCGCTGCGCAGCCCGGATGGCTCGCTGGTGCTGGCCGTGAACGGCGAGATCTACAACCACCGCGCGATCCGCGCCGAACACGAACACGGCTTCGCCTTCCAGACCCATTCGGACTGCGAAGTGATCCTGCCGCTGTACCTCTCCGGCAGCGATCCGGCTTCGCTCCGGAAATGGTTGAACCAGCTCGAAGGCATGTTCGCCTTCGTGCTGTGGGATGCCGCCAACGGCACCTGGCTGGTCGCGCGCGATCCCATCGGCATCATCCCGCTGTATTACGGCCACGACGCGCACGGCAACTTCTACGTCGCTTCCGAACTGAAGGCGCTGGCCGGCGTCTGCAAGGACGCACGCGAATTCCCACCGGGCAGCTATTGGCGCAGCGGCGATGAAGCGCCGGTTTCGTACTACGCGCCAGCGTGGCGCGATTACGCCCACGTGAAAGGCGCGGAATCCGATCGTGGCAAACTGCGTCATGCGCTCGAATCGGCCGTGCGCAGCCACATGATGAGCGACGTGCCGTACGGCGTCCTGCTTTCCGGCGGCCTCGACTCTTCCCTGGTGGCGGCGATCGCGAAGAAATACGCGGCCCGGCGCGTGGACGAGGACGAGAAGACCGAAGCCTGGTGGCCGCAGCTGCACAGCTTCGCGATCGGCCTGCGCGAATCGCCCGACCTGAAGGCCGCGCGCGAAGTCGCCGCGCACATCGGCACGGTGCACCACGAACTCCATTTCACCGTGCAGGAAGGTATCGACGCGCTGAGCGACGTGATCTATCACCTCGAAACCTACGACGTGACCACGATCCGCGCCTCCACGCCGATGTACCTGATGGCGCGCCGGATCCGCGCGATGGGCATCAAGATGGTGCTTTCAGGCGAAGGCTCGGACGAACTGTTCGGCGGCTATCTGTATTTCCACAAGGCGCCGAACGCGCAGGCGCTGCACGAGGAAACCGTCCGCAAGCTCGATGCCCTGCACCTGTTCGACTGCCTGCGCGCGAACAAGTCGATGGCCGCATGGGGCGTGGAAACGCGCGTGCCGTTCCTCGACCGCAACTTCATCGATGCGGCGATGAGCCTCGATCCGGAAGTGAAGCTTTCCGGCAAGCAGCGCGGCCGTATCGAAAAGCAGTTCCTGCGTGAGTCCTTCGCCGGTTACCTGCCCGATTCGGTGCTGTGGCGGCAAAAGGAGCAGTTCTCCGACGGCGTCGGTTATTCGTGGATCGACTCGCTCAAGGCCCACTCCGAGCAGCAGGTCACCGACCAGGAACTGCAGAACGCCCGCTTCCGCTTCCCGTACAACACGCCGGCGACGAAAGAGGCGTACTACTACCGCACCCTCTTCGAGAAGCATTTTCCGCAGACCTTCGCGGCGGAACTGGTTCCCGGCGGTCCTTCGGTGGCGTGCTCCACGCCGACCGCGCTGGAATGGGATCCATCGCTGAAGAACGTGGTCGATCCTTCCGGACGTGCGGTGCAGGCGGTGCACAACGACGCTTACGCCTCCTGAGGCCGGCGCGTCCAGCCGCGGCGCCGAACTTGGACGGTGCCGGATCCACAATGCGCCACCCCGGGTCGGACCGGGTGGTAGAGAGCCCGTTACTCGTCGTCCGGCCAGCGGATCTGCGGCGATGATTTCGCGGAGGCTTTGGGTCTCGGCCGCGCATTGACGGCATCCCACACCGCCAGCGCATCGCGCAGCGGTTCCACGTCGTGAACCCGCAAGATCGCCGCCCCGCGCTGCGCGGCGATCAGGTGCGACGCCGCGGAAGCGGCAGCCCGCTCGTGCACAGGCTTGCCTGTGATTTCGCCCAGCATGCGCTTACGCGACATCCCCGCAAGCAGCGGCACGCCGATCGCCACGAGCTCGTCGAGCCGCGCCAGCAGATCGAGGTTGTGTTCGAGGTTCTTGCCGAAACCGAAGCCCGGATCGACGACGATCTTCGACTTCGCGATGCCGGCAAGTTCGCAGGCGAAAACGCGGTCGGCGAGGAAGCGCTTCACTTCCCCGACCACATCCTCGTAATGCGGCGAATCCTGCATCGAACGCGGTTCGCCCTGCATGTGCATCAACACGACCGGCACGCCCAGCTCGCGCGCCGCTTCGAGCGCGCCATCGCGGCGCAGCGCGCACACGTCGTTGATCAGGCCGGCGCCGGCCTGCACCGCGGCCCGCATCACTTCGGCCTTGCTGGTGTCGATGCTGATCGGCACCGACGTCTCGCGCGCCAAGCGCTCGATCACCGGTACGACGCGCGCGATTTCTTGCTCGACCGGAACATCGTCCGCGCCGGGCCGCGTCGATTCGCCACCGATATCGAGCAGGTCCGCGCCCTGCTCCACCAAACGCAACCCATGCGCGACGGCCGCATCGACGCTGTCGTGGTGGCCGCCATCGGAGAACGAATCCGGCGTCACGTTGACGATGCCCATGATGCGCGGGCGGTCGAGTTTCAGCGCACGGCCGGCGCAGTCGAGCGTGGGAGTGGTATCGAACATCGGACTCAGCGCGAATCGCCCAAACAGCAGTCGATGGCCCGGCCTTCATCGGGCCGGGCCATGCGTGTCATCTCACACCTGCGGCGCGGGGCCGCCGATGGTGGCTCCCGGCTGGGAACCGGAATCGTTGTTCCGCTTCGGCGGCAAGGTCTTGCCGCTCTTGGCCCAATCCGCCGGCGGACCCGGATCGCGGCCTGCCATGATGTTGTCGATCTGGCCCGCGTCGATAGTTTCGTACTGCAGCAAGGCTTCCGCCATTGCATGCAGCTTGTCGATGTTGGAGGTCAGGATTTCCTTGGTGCGCGAATAGGCGCGATCCAAGATCCCGCGCACCACTTCGTCGATCTTGCGCGCGGTCTCGTCGGAGACGTTCTTGGTCTGCGTGACAGAACGTCCGAGGAACACTTCGTCTTCCTGCTCGCCGTAGGCGATCGGCCCCATTTCGTCCGACAGGCCCCATTTCGTGACCATGTTGCGCGCCATCTTCGTGGCACGCTCGATGTCGTTGGAGGCGCCGGTCGTGACCTTGTCCGCGCCGAAGATCAGCTCCTCGGCGACGCGGCCGCCGTAGAGCGAGCACAGCTGCGATTCGATCGCGACCTTGTTGTAGCTGTACTTGTCGCCTTCCGGCAGGTACATCGTCACGCCCAGGGCACGGCCACGCGGGATGATCGTGACCTTATAGACCGGATCGTGCTCGGGCACGATTCGACCGACGATGGCGTGGCCGGCTTCGTGGTAGGCCGTCAGCTTCTTCTCGTCCTCGCTCATCGCCATCGAGCGACGTTCCGCGCCCATCATGATCTTGTCGCGCGCCTTGTCGAAGTGCTCCATGCGCACTTCCTTGGCGTTCTCGCGTGCGGCGAACAACGCGGCTTCATTGCAGAGGTTGGCGAGATCGGCGCCCGAGAAGCCCGGCGTGCCGCGCGCGATCGTGGTCGGATCGACATCCGCATCCAGCGGCAGCTTGCGCATGTGGACCTTCAGGATCTGCTCGCGACCGCGCACGTCCGGCAACGACACGACGACCTGGCGATCGAAGCGACCCGGGCGCAGCAGAGCCGGATCGAGCACGTCCGGACGGTTCGTCGCCGCAATCACGATCACGCCTTCGCCGCCTTCGAAACCATCCATCTCGACCAGCAGCTGGTTGAGCGTCTGCTCGCGTTCGTCGTGGCCACCGCCCAGACCGGCGCCGCGATGGCGGCCGACGGCGTCGATTTCGTCGATGAAGATGATGCACGGCGCGTGCTTCTTCGCGGTCTCGAACATGTCGCGCACGCGGCTCGCGCCGACGCCGACGAACATCTCGACGAAATCGGAACCGGAAATCGAGAAGAACGGCACCTTGGCCTCGCCCGCGATGGCCTTGGCCAGCAAGGTCTTGCCGGTGCCCGGCGGGCCGACCATCAGCACGCCGCGCGGAATCTTGCCGCCGAGCTTCTGGAAACGCGAAGGATCGCGCAGGAATTCCACCAGCTCGCCGACTTCCTCCTTCGCTTCGTCGCAGCCGGCGACGTCGGCGAAGGTCACCTTCACCTGGTCCTCGCTCTGCATCTTCGCCCGCGACTTGCCGAAGCTCATCGCACCACGTCCTCCGCCCGCCGACTGCATCTGGCGCATGAAGAAGATCGCGATGCCGAAGATCAGCACGTACGGCAGCAGGTTCAGCAGCACGTAGAGCAGCGACGGGCCGGTCGGGATCGGCGTCTGCTCGACCTTGACGTTGTTGGCGACCAGATCGTCGATCAGGCGCGGATCGTTCGGCGGCAGGCTGACGACGAACTTGCCGCCATCCTTGGTGTTGCCGGAAAGCTCACGGCCATTCTCGGCGTAGGTCACGTCCGAGACGTTGCCCGAACGCACGCGGTCGAGGAAATCGGTGTAGGACAGACTCATGGCGCCGCCGGTGCGTGGCGTGAAGCTCTGGAACACCGCCATCAGCACGATGGCGACGATCACCCACAGCACGAGATTCTTGGCCAAATCATTCATTTGCGACACTCACTTCATTACCGCCAATTTGTTCATCGCCAGCGCATAGACCTCAGGCGAACGGTTGCGCGACGCTTCCGGCTTGCGCATCTTCACCTGCGCATAACGCTTGCGGAGTTCGCGCACGTAGTCATCGAAGCCGACACCCTGGAAGAGCTTGATCAGGAAGTTGCCGCCGACACGCAAATGCTGATCGGCAAAATCCCGCGCAAGTTCGGCAAGATACATCGAACGCGCCTGATCCACCGCATCCACCCCGGACATATTGGGGGCCATGTCGGAAAGCACAAGATCGACCGGCTTGCCGCCAAGCGCGGCTTCCAGCTGCGCCAGCGGCTCGGCTTCGCGGAAATCGCCGCAGATGAATTCCACGCCCGCAAGCGATGGCATCGGCAGGATATCGAGCGCGATCACGCGTCCCGTATCGCCGAGTTCGCGCCGGACCAGCTGCGACCAGCCGCCCGGCGCCGCGCCCAGGTCGACGACCGCCATGTTCGGCTTCAGCAGCTTGTCGCGCTCCAGCAGTTCCTGGAGCTTGTAGGCCGCGCGTGAGCGCATGCCTTCGGCCTGCGCTTTCTTCACGAAGGGATCGGAAAAGTGTTCGCGCAGCCATCGTTGGCTGCTTTTGCTGCGTTGGGCCATGGTCTCGCCAGTGAACGGGAATCGCCGGTCGCGGCGGTTCGTTTAAGGTCTGCATGTTAACCTTTCCAGCCCTAACGAAAGCCGCACACCGATGGCCGCCACACTCTCCGCTTCCCAAAAACGCTATCTGCGCGGCTTGGCGCATTCGCTCAAGTCCCTGATCCTGCTCGGCGAGAAAGGCCTGACCGACGCTGTGGTCGCGGAACTCGATCTGGCGCTGGAACACCACGAACTGGTGAAGGTGCGCGTCCCCGGCGAGGATCGCGACGCGCGCGAGGCGATCATCGAGGAACTGGCCGAACGCACCGGATCGGCCATCGTGCAGCGCATCGGGCATGTCGCCTGCCTTTACCGGCGCCATCCGAAGTCGCCGCAGATCGCGCTGCCGCGCTGATCGCACGGAAGTCCCGGGATGGCGCTCGTCGAGCAGCTTGGCGAAGGGCACCACCTCGTGCGGCGCGTCTCGCCCGCATCGGTGACGGTGGACGAACGCGAATTCACCGCCAGCTTCGTGCTCGCGCCGGATCGCTGCGAAAGCGACTTCGCGCCGCGCCGGATCGAAGACCTCGACGAAGACGCGATCGCGCGGATCCTCGATTTCAATCCGGAACTTGTGTTGCTCGGCACCGGATCGAAGCAACGCTTCCCGAAACCCGCGCAGGCCGCCGCGTTCCTGAAGCGCGGCGTCGGCATCGAAGCCATGGACAACGCCGCCGCCGCACGCACCTTCAACCTGCTCGCCAGCGAAGCGCGACGCGTGGTCGCGGTCTTCCTGATCGAACGTCCCTGATCCAACGACGCCGCATGGCGTCAGCGCTTGGGCAGGAAGCCCATCGGATCGACCGGCTTGCCGTTCTTGCGGATTTCAAAATGCAGCATGTCGCGCGTCGCACCGCTGCGGCCCATCTCGGCGATGGGCTGGCCGGCGCGGACCTTGTCGCCTTCGGAAACGAGGCGCTTGCGGTTGTGGCCGTACACGGACACGTAGACCGCGTTGTGCTTGAGGATGACGAGTTCGCCGTAACCGATCAGGCCTGAGCCCGAATACACCACTTCGCCATCGGCGGCGGCCAGGACCGGCTGTCCCGAATTGCCGGCGATGCCGATGCCCTGGCGTGTCTGGTCGCCGGCCGCGAAGGTGGCGACGACGTGGCCATTGGTGGGCCAACGCCATGCCAGGCCATCGGCGTTCTTGCTGCCGGACGAGGCGATGAGCGGCGGCTCGGTCGCGGTGGTCTTGGTGATCGGCGTTGTGCCAGCAGTACTCGCTGCTGCGCCCGAAGTCGAGGTCGAAGCCGTCGTCGGCGTCGATACGGCCGCGCTTGGCCGTGCAACTTCCGGTTGCACCGCCGGCTTGGTCGGATTCGCAGGCACCGTGGCTGGGCTGCTCGCCACGGCGCTGTTCGTGCTCGCCTGTGTTGGAGGCCTGGTTGCCGTCGTTGCCGTTGTTGTCGGCGCTTCGAGCCGCAATTTGCGGCCCGGGTAGATTGTGTACGGCTCACTGATGCCGTTCCAGCGCGCGATATCGCGGAAGTCCACGCCATAGCGCTTGGCGATCTGGTACAGCGTATCGCCGCTGACGACGGTATGCGTCCTGACGGTGTTGGCGGAACTCGCCGGAGCCGAAGCTGGCGGCTGCGGTGCGGGCGCACGCTGCGTGGCGGGCGGCGCCGGGGTCCGTGTGACCGTGGTCTTGTGGCGCACGCCGCAGGCGCCAAGCATCGCCGCCAACGCGATCAGCGCCAGCGCGCGCATTCCGTGTTGTCGTAATGCGTTCGTCATGCTCCCTGACTCCGCAGCACCAGCCACGCGACCAATCCGGCGAGCGCGACCAGCGCGATCCAGCCTAGCGGTTCGATGTGTTTGCGCAAGGCGCGTTCGGCTTTCTCGCCACCCAGTCGGATCGCGCCCGCGACGAGGAACACGCGCTTGCCGCGTCCGATCAGCGCGCCGAGGAAAAACGGCAGCAACGGCATCCCGACCGCGCCGGAGGCGAGCGTGAACACCTTGAACGGAATTGGCGTGAATCCGGCGATCAACAGCAGCCAGAAACCGTTTTCCGCCGCCTGCTGTTTGATCGTCTCGAACTGCGCGGCATAGCCGAATTTTTCCAGCAACGGCATCGCCAGGTCGATCGCGAAATGACCGATCGCGTAGCCGATGAACATGCCGAACAACGATCCGAACAGGCTCAAGCTCGCGAACCAGAACGCGCGGCGCGGTTGCGCCAGCGACATCGGCGCGAGCATGACCTCGGGCGGAACCGGGAAGATGACCGCTTCAAAGAAGCTGATGAGGCAAAGGATCGCCGGCGCGAACCTGTGCCGCGACCAGGCGATCATCCTGTCGTAGATCGGTGCGAAGAGCTTCATGCGGCGGCCGCGTCCATCAGACCGTGCCCTTCAGCAATGGCACGAAGCTGACGCCGCCCAGCACCTCCGGCGACCAATTGCCGTTCACGCCCTGCCAGCGCATCAGCTGCTGCACTTCCGGGCCACCGACCGGCGCGATCAGCACGCCATCCGGCGCAAGCTGGCGCAGCAGGACAGGCTCGAGCGCGCTCGTCGCGGCGGTGATGATGATCGCGTCGAACGGCGCACGCTCGGGCCAACCGAGCGTGCCGTCCTCGTAATGGAAAAACACGTTGCGGCAACCGAGCTTGCGCAGGCGGCGACGCGCCTGCTGCTGCAGTTCGTCGATGCGCTCGACCGTATAGACGCTTTCCACCAACGGCGACAGCACGGCCGCCTGGTAGCCCGATCCGGTGCCGATTTCCAGCACGCGGCGACGCGGCCCGAATTCGAGCAAAGCTTCAGTCATGCGCGCCACGACCCACGGCTGCGAAATGGTCTGCCCGCGCCCGATCGGCAGCGCGGTGTCCTCGTAGGCGCGCGAGGCCAGGGCTTCGTCGATGAACAGGTGGCGCGGCACGTTGGCCATCGCCTGCAGCACGCGCTCGTCCTTGATGCCGTTCCGGCGCAGGCTCTCGATCAGGCGCGCACGGGCGCGCTCGCCGGTCATGCCCAACCCGGAAACCTCATCCACCGGATGCCGCATCGGATTCATGCACCGTCGTTCCGGAGCGCTCCGGTCAAGCCCTCGACCCAACCGGCGACTTTTTCCAAGGCCTGGTAGCGCGTCAGATCGACATGGATCGGCGTGATCGACACGCAGCCCGAACGGATCGCATGGAAATCGGTGCTCGGGCCGGCGTCCTGTTCCGGACCCGCCGGGCCGATCCACCACACCGGACGGCCATGCGGATCGGACGCCTTGATCGCACTTTCGGCGCGGTGCCGATGGCCGAGGCGCGTGACTTCGAAACCGGCGAGATCTTCCCAGTCGCGGTTCGGCACGTTCACGTTGAGGATCGTGTTGGCCGGCAGCGGATCGACGCGCAACCGCGCCACCAGTTCGGCCGCGACGCGCGCCGCAGGTTCGTACTTGCGCTCGCCCTGGTTGTTGAACGCGAGCGACATCGCGATCGCCGGAAGCCCGAGGAAGCGGCCTTCCATCGCCGCGGCGACGGTTCCGGAATAGATCACGTCGTCGCCCATGTTGGCGTAGGTGTTGATGCCGGAAACGACGATGTCCGGATCGAAATCCAGCAGGCCGGAGAGCGCCAGATGCACGCAGTCGGTCGGCGTGCCGGGAACCGACCAGGTGGAATCGTCGAGTTTCTTCGCGAGCAGCGGACGATCCAGCGTCAGCGAGTTGGATGCGCCGGAACGGTCGCGATCCGGCGCGACGATGACCACTTCATGTCCCGCTTCGCGCAGGCCTTGGGCAAGAATCCGGATGCCGGGGGCATCCACGCCGTCGTCGTTGCTGACCAGAACTCGCATGCGCTTCCGATTCCCTTCGCTTCCAAACCCGGAATGATAGCGCGTGAAAGCGGGATTCCCTTCTCCCCATCGGCATGGGGAGAAGGGGAAATCATCAGCCGAGGGCTGCGTTCCACTTGGCGAGGTTGTCCGCCTGCGCCGCGAACAGGGCGGAAACGTCGCCTTCGATCGTGATGGATTCGATGCCATCGCCGCCGCGGATCGAATCGACAACATTCTTGTCTTCCGCGCCGAGCACCTTGCCGAACACGGTGTGCTTGCCGTTGAGCCACGGCGTTTCCACGTGGGTGATGAAGAACTGGCTGCCGTTCGTGCCCAGGCCGGCGTTGGCCATCGACAGCACACCCGGCTCATGCTTGAGCGAAGGCACGAATTCGTCGGCGAAGCGGTAGCCCGGGCCGCCGGTGCCGGTGCCATTCGGGCAGCCGCCCTGGATCATGAAATCCGGGATCACGCGATGGAACTTCAAGCCGTTGTAGAAGCCGCGTTGGGCGAGATTGACGAAGTTGGCGACCGTCATCGGCGTCTTGTCGGCGAAGAGCTCGAGCTTGATCGTGCCGCGCGCGGTCTTGATCGTGGCGACGGGATTGGACATGGCGGGGATTCCTGTTCAATGGATGGCCCGGCATCTTAACCGGGAACGGCGAAGCTCCGATCCGTTTCGATGCGGCGCAGCCATTCGGCGCCGACATCGGTTTCCGCTGCCAAAGCCGCGCTGCGGCCATCACCATCAATGCGCAGCCGCAGGTGCAGATCGGCGCGCGGCAACGCGCCCTGCCCGCGCTGCGGCCATTCGATCAGCCAGAGGCGGGACCTTTCGGCCAGCTCGTCGAGGGCGAGGTAATGCAGTTCGTCTGGATCGGCGATGCGGTAGAGATCGAGATGCGCGATTTCACCGTGCAAAGTCTCGTAACGCTCGATCAGCGTGTAGGTCGGGCTGCGCACCGCGCCGGCGACCCCCAGCTCGCGCAGCAAAGCGCGCGCCGTGGTGGTCTTGCCGGCGCCCAGATCGCCTTCGAGATAAAGAATGACCGGCTGCTGCGGCAGGCTGCGCGCGAGCGCCTGGCCGAGTTTCTCGGTGTCCTCGGCGGTGGCGAGGCGCAACGTGAGCATCATGGGTTGGAAAGACGGCGAAGGTAAGGAAACAGATCCGACGCGAGCATGCCGCGCTCGCCGCCTTCACGCGCGGCGGCATCTGCGGCGGCCGAATGCAGCAGCGCGCCCGCGCAGGCCGCCGAGAACGCATCCAGGCCTTGTGCAAGCAAGGCCGCGATGGCGCCGGTCAGCACGTCGCCCATGCCACCTGAGGCCATGCCGGGATTGCCGGCGCCGACGACCTGCGGAACATGGCCCGCAGCGGCAATGATCGTACCTGCGCCCTTCAATACGACCACTGCGTCGTAACGCTCCACCAAGGCCTGAGCCGCGGCGAAGCGGTCGCTTTCGATCGAAGGAATGTCGGTGCCGAGCAGCCGCGCGGCTTCGCCCGGATGCGGACTCAGCACGGCGCCGGGCATGCGCCGCGGTACGGCGGCGAGCAGGTTCAGGCCATCGGCATCAAGGACGGTCGGCAAGCCAAGCTCCACGGCAGCTGAAAACATCGTCCGCGACCATTCGCCGCGTCCCAGCCCCGGCCCCAGTGCGAGCACCGTGGCGCGCGCGGCCAATTCGTGCAGCGCCGTCATATCGGTGACGCCCCGCGGCATGGCTTCCGGACGCGAAGCGACGATGGCGTTGACGTTCAACGGTTGCGTGGCAACCGAAACCAGACCCGCGCCACAGCGCAACGCGGCTTCGGCGCAAAGCCGGATCGCCCCCGCATAGCCGAGATCACCACCGATCGCGAGCACGTGGCCGTTGTCGCCCTTGTGCGCGTCACGCGCGCGGGGCTTGAGCCAGCGGCCGATCTGCTGCGCGGTCGCAAGCTGCGCCGACGGCTGTCGAACCGCGCGCGCTTCGGGCGAGATATCGAGCACGGCCAGTTCCACCGGGCCGGCCAGCGCACGGCCGCGACCGGTGAACAATCCGCGTTTGTGGACGATGAAGGACACCGTGCGCGTGGCGCGGATCGCGACACCCGGCGTGCTGCCGTTGTCGGCATTCAAGCCCGAGGGCACGTCGATCGAGAGTACCGGCTTGCCCGACGTGTTGATCGCTTGGATCAATGCCGCCGCCGCGCCGGTCGGCGCGCGCGACAGGCCAATGCCGAACAGTGCATCGACGATCACATCGCTTTCCGGCAATTCCGATCCTGCGACGTAAACCGTTTCCTCGCCGCCGGTTTCGCGCCAGTTCGCATAGGCGTGGTGCGCCGGATCGGCCTTCGGGCCACCGGCTTCGAGCGAGAGCACGACGACCTGCATGCCCGCCATGCGCGCCAAGCGGGCGAAGACGAATCCGTCGCCGCCGTTGTTGCCCGGCCCACAGGCCACCAGCACGCGCCGCGCCATCGGCCAATCCTGCTTCATCCGCGCGAAGCTGGCGGCGGCCGCGCGCGTCATCAGCGCATTCGCATCAATGCAGTCGTGCGAAATGGCATGCGCCTCGATGGCGCGCACGTCCTCGGCGCAGAACAACTGAAGCGGAGCGTCCATGGCGTCCGCCCGATTCGCTTAGAGCAGGAAAACCGCCGCCGCACCGGCGGCAGCGAGCGCGATGACCACGCCGACGATCAAGCCGATCTTGCTGCCGGATTTCGTTTCCTTCGACACCGGAGCGGCCGTGCTGCGCGCGATCGTGGGAATCTCCGCGCCCGGAGCAACCAGCAGGAAGCGGACCGTGTCCAGGCGCAATTCTTCGCCCGGCTTCAGGAGACCGCTCTGGATGCGCTTGCCGTTGATGTAGGTGCCGTTGGCCGAGCCCAGATCCTCGACCAAGAGACCTTCGGCGGAAGGCGTGACGCGAGCGTGCTGGCGGGAAATTTCCTCGCTCGGAATCGAAATCCCGCAATCACCGGAACGACCGATCACCTGCGAAGTCGCGACTGCGTAGTTCTTGCCGAAAGCCGCTCCCGACACACCGCGCAGCAAAAGTTTGGGCACGGCAACGCGCACCCGCGTCGCGCCACGGTCATCGACTGGCGCCGGCCGGCTCACCGGCGTCGGCGCGTCGCGCTCCACCGCAACCACGCGCACCTGCACGCCCTGCCCCAGCGTCAAGGCGTCGCCTGCGCGCAGGTTCGCGGCCTGCGTCACCGGCTGGCCGTTGAGCAGAATCACGGCATCGGGCGCACTCGGCACCACGCTGGCCGCACCGCGCGCATAAAGGATGTCGCAATGCCAGGGCGCAATGCCTTCCGCCTTCAAAGCGATCGCCGCGCCACTGGCGCTACCGATGCGATTGTTGCCTTCATTGAGCAGCGCAGGCGTGTGTTCGCCGTTGGGGAAAAGCAATTTCATCCAGACCTCGCAAATGCATACCTGCAACAAGACGAAGAACTGCCGCAGGAACCCAAATCTTCCATCGGGAAAGCACCTTCATGTGCTTTCCCGACATCGCAAGTTCGGCACGGACCCGAGCTTGCCCTTTCCGATCAAGCAACCGCGCGTACGAGCGATACCCCGACCGTCGGCTGTGCGTTCCCGGACGCTGGCTATGGCACGTCGCGCGCGACGCGGAAGCCGATGGTGTTGAATCCGGTATCGATGGGGAAGGATTCGACGTTGCGGCTGTCCTTCTCCGAATACCAGCTCGCACCGACTGCCTGTCGATCGCGACACGTGCCGGATGCACAAGCAGTCCACTGCCGCACATTGCCTCCGGCATCGTACAGGCCGTTGTTGTTCGGGGCAAAAGCGTTGACCGGCGAGGTCGATGCGAAACCATCGTCGCAGGCGGCGTAGTCGCGCGAGCCGAATTCCTTGTTGTAGGACACGTCGCGCACGTTGGCGCTGCAATCGCCGCGATACACGACGCCGGCGCCGGTCAGTTCGGCAGCCGTCGGCAGGCGGTAAGGCCGACCGCTGATCTTGGTCAGCCACGCCACGTAGCCGTCGGCCATCGCGGCACTGACGCAAACGACCGGATGCGCGTCGGTTTGGCTGAAATCGGGCTTGTCCCAGGAACGATCACGCGAGGAACGGAAGAACGAGGATTCGCGATCGCGGCAGGCCGGCTGCTTGCCGGCGAAACGGGCGCGGCCTTCGCTTTCCCAGTAGCGACGGAATTCGCCCACCGTGACTGGCTTGCGGCCGAGCGCGTAGTTGCCGATCACCACCATGTCCGGCCCCGTGCCCTTGCCCATCGGATCGGTGAAGACATAGCCAGGCTTGCCCAGGCTGCCGACCTTCTTCGCGACCGCCGCGATCGCAGGCGACGAAGGCAGCACCTTGCGCGCCGCCGCGATCGCCGCTTCGGCTTCGGCCGCGTTCCAGTTCGTCAGCGCCGCGTCGGCACGCTTGACCAGCGCCTCGACGCGATCGACGCGCATCTTCTTGGCCTTGGCTTCGGCATCGGCCAAGCCATAGGTGCGGGCCACGCTTTCGGCCTGGTCCAGATGCGACATCCATTTGTCGGCATCGCTCTCCGGATCGGTCTGCGTCGCCATGTCGAGGAAAACCTGCGCGATGCTCTGGATGCCATCGCGCGCCGCCTTGTTCTTCGGCTCGTGCTTCAGCACCTGGGCGTAGCGCTCCAGCGCGTTGTGGCCGGGCGGGCTGGTGTAACGTTTGGCGGCCATGTTGGCCTTTGCCTTGTCCAGCAGATCCTTGACCGGATCGATCACGGTGTAGATCAGTTCCGACAACGTCCCCGCTTCCGTGGCGGCAGCGGCCGCGAGCGAGCCCTCGCCACCCTCGATGAGGGCTTCGCCACCCGGTGCGGATTGGCTGGCATCCATGGCACCGCCTTCCACGGTCGCCGACTCCATGTTCGTCGTTCCGGAATTGGAAGCAGGAACATAGGGATCTAATTGCGGCGTCGCCGGATTCGAAGAACCTTCGCCAGCGCTTTCGGTGGACGACGCAGCGCCGGCGACATCGCCGCCTGCGGGCTGCGCCGCGTTCCGGGACATGATCAGACCGATGCCCAGCGCGATCAGGCCGAGCAGCACCACGCCTGCCAGCGCGAAATGCCACCATTGCAGACCGCTCGACGCCGCCCGCTCCGGCGCTGCCGGTTTGGCCTGTCCGGATTCCTTCCGCACTGACGCCTTGACCACCGGGGATTTGACGGTTGGACGATCCGACAAGGGACGCTCGGGAACCGCAGGCGCAGGCCGCGGCGTCGTGATTTTTTCTTCCGGATGCGCGGCTCGCGAAGATGCGGCAGCAGCCTTGGCGATGTCCTCGCGCCGGATCGCGGGAAGCGCGCCGATCAGGGTGCGATCGCTGTCCTCGTCGCTCGGCTTCGCGCTTCCCGGTACGTCGACACCATGGCCCGGCAGGCGTCCGCCGATCAAGGTGGATTCATCGCGCTCCTGCGCACCGGACGAATTACCGGCAATGCGCAGCATCGCGTTGAGGAAGGCCTGCGTGTCCGGGTAGCGCTGCTCCGGCGCCTTGGCCATGGCCACATCGATCAGGGGCTGCCATTTGGACAGGTGCGCGGGCAACTGCGGTACGGGCTCGTGCACATGCGCGTAGGCAACCGCGAAACCATCGTCGCCATCGAACGGCGGACGGCCGGTCAGCGCCTCGAACACCATCACACCGAGGCTGTAGATGTCCGAGCGCCGATCCACTTCACCGCCACGCGCCTGTTCCGGGCTCATGTAGTGACTGGTGCCGATGGAAAGGCCGGAGGCCGTCATGCGCGAACTCGCCGCGAGCGCACGCGCGATGCCGAAATCGGTCAGGACCGGCTTGTTGCGCTCGTCGAACAGGATGTTCGCCGGCGTCACGTCGCGGTGCACGTAGCCGCGCGCATGCGCAAAGCCGAGCGCGTCGCACACCGCCGACACCACGCGGATCAATTCCGCCTCGTCGACGCCATTGGCCAGCCGCAGCGCGAAATCGCCGCCCGGCACGAGTTGCATCGAGAAGTAATGCAGGCCCTTGGGCGTGACGCCGACGTCGTAGACCGCGACGATGTTCGGATGCGACAGCGACGCCAGCATCCGCGCTTCCTGCAGGAAGCGTTGCGCGTACACGGGATCCTGCGACAGCGACGGGATCAACACCTTGAGCGCGACCTCGCGATCGAGCAGCACTTGCCGCGCGCGATAGACGGTGGCCATGCCGCCCCGTCCGATTTCGCCGATCACGTTGTATCCAGGAAAATCGAACACTCTCGTTCCGCCTTTGCCTTGGGCCACCCGTCGAGCCGCTGCTTGCGGCCGGAAGGATCGCAAGCTTCAGAATTGTAGCTTGCATTGTGTCAGCCGCATGCGCCAGTCCTCCGGACTGATCTGCGGAATGAGGTGCACTTGTGGCGGTGAAACCGTTTTTTGCGATTGTGCGCGGATGGCTCCATGCTTGCGCGGCTACTTCATTGGATTCCCGGGTGCTCGAATGTTGTCCGCCGTCATCGCCCTCGCCTTCTTCGGAAGCATCGCACTGGCCTGGTCGAGTGCCCGCGCCGCGGCCGAGATCGCACGCTGGCACGGGCAACGTGCCTGCGCACAAGCCGGCGTGCAATGGCTGGATCAGACCGTGATGCTGGAGGCCATGTCGCTGAAACGCGCCAGCGACGGCTGGGTGCGGGTGGCGCGGCGCTATCGCTTCGACTATTCCACCGACGGCATCGACCGCAAACCCGGCCGCATCGCGCTGCTCGGGCGCGAGTTGCAGTGGATCAGTCTGCCGCAGCCGGTCGCACCGCTGGCGATGGAATGAGGCTTACTTGACGACCCGCAAGTGCGCGCCGCGCTTGGGCGCTTCGTCCGGCGACGGCGTAGGCGTGGTTGGTTCCGGGCCCGGATCGGGCGCGCCCTGCTCGGCCGGCATCATCATGCCCTGCCCGGTTTCCTGCGCGTAGATCGCCTGCACCGCCGCGACCGGCAGTTCGATCGACTGGCTCTGGCCGGAAAAGCGCGCAAGGAAGCGGATGAACTGGTTGCCCATGTCGAGCTGCGAAACGGCGCGTGGCGCGACGTTGAGGACGACCTTCCCGTCCTTCACCGCCTGCGGCGGCACGCGAACGCCGGGTTGGCTGGCATCGACGAGCAGGTACGGCGTCATGCCGTTGTCGTCGATCCATTGGTAAATCGCCCGTATCAGGTACGGGCGATTGGAACTCATCGACGGAACTTGCGTATTCACGGGATCGGCGTCAGGAAGTCGGAAGCTCGTTCAACAAACGCTCTTCCGGCGTGAGGCTGCGGGCGAAACCGGCGCTGTGGAAGATGCGCAGGCCGTAGTCCTCGATCGGCTTGCCTTCCTTCGGCAACTGGATGCCGAGCGCCGGCAGCCGCCACACGATCGGCGCAACGGCGCAGTCGGCGAGGCTGATTTCCTGGTTCAGGAAGAACTTGGACGCCTTGAACAACGGAATCGAAGCGACCAGAAGTTCCTTCAGGCGCTTGCGGGCGGCTTCCGCCTGGGCCTTGGCACCGTGCTGGATGGCCTGCACCTGCGGCACCCATTCGTGCTCGATGCGCAGCATCGCCAAGCGCAGGCGCGCCCGCGAAAGCGGATCGATCGGCATCAGCGGCGGATGCGGATAACGCTCGTCCAGATATTCCGTCACCACGGAAGCCGCGTACAGGACCAGATCCCGATCCACCAGCGTCGGCGCGGTGTGGTACGGATTCAGTTCAAGCAGCTCCTCGGGAGGATTGGCCGGATCGACAGGCACGAAGTCGTAGGTGACGCCCTTGGCGGCGAGCACGAGGCGCACCCGGTGGCACACCACGCTGTCGCGCGAGGAAAACAACGTCAGGGAGTTACGCAAACGCGGACTCGCTACGACCATCTTCGCCTCCAAAGCTCCAAGTGCCAGCGACCCGCGCCAGGCAGCAAAGGCCTTGGCGCGCGCCCGTCAGTGAATGTCTTTCCAGTATTCCTTCTTCAGCAACCACGCCAGAAGCGTGAACACCGTCAGGAACAAGATAACCCAAACGCCGGTGGCTTGGCGCTTGATGGCGGCCGGTTCGCCCACGTAATTGAGGAAGTTGACGATATCGCGCACCGTCCGGTCGAACTGTTCCGGCGACTGCTGGCCCGGCGTGGCAAGCTCGAGGCGGATGGTGCCGTGCTCGTCGGCCGTGATCGCGCGCTGGGTGCCCTGCAGCTCCCACAACACGTTCGGCATCGAAGCGCCCGGCAGGATCGTGTTGTTCCAGCCCGACGGACGGGATTCGTCCGCGTAGAAGGACTTCAGGAAGTTGTAAGTCCAGTCCGGACCGCCGAGCTTGGCGCGTGCCACCAGCGACAGATCCGGCGGAGCCTTGCCGAAGAACTTCTCGCCATCCTCCGCGGAAAGCGCGGACCTCATCGGTTCGCCGATCTTGGCGCCGGTGAAAATCAGGTACTTCGTCATCTGTTCCTCGGGAATGCCGAGGTCTTCGGCCACGCGCGAATAGCGCTGGTAGCCGAGCGAATGGCAGCCCGAGCAATAGTTGATGAACAAGGCCGCGCCACGTTGCAGCGAAGCACGGTCGTTGAGGTTCACGCCGCTCGGTTCCAGCGTCGCGCCACCGGACGCCGACGCGAACGCCGGAATGGTGGCCAGCAACAGGCCCGCGACTTTGTTGAAGATGGACTTAGTCATGCGCAGGCACCCTTTCCGGCACTTTCTTGAAGGAGCCCATGCGGCTCCAGATCGGCATAAGAAGGAAGAATCCGAAGTAGAACACCGTCAGCGCACGCGCCAGATAGGTCTGCGCGGTGCTGCCCGACTGCATTCCGAGCCACGCCAGCACGACGAACGAAACCGAGAACAGGGCGATCAGCACCTTGTGCAGCATCGGACGGTAGCGGATCGACTTGACCGGACTGCGGTCGAGCCACGGCAGGAAGAACAGGATGATGGTCGCGCCACCCATGATCATCACGCCGAACAGCTTGTCCGGGATCGCGCGCAACATCGCGTAGAACGGCGTGAAGTACCACACCGGCTTGATGTGTTCCGGCGTCACCATCGGGTTGGCTTCGATGAAGTTGTCGTACTCCAGGAACAGACCGCCGAAGGTCGGCTCGTAGAACAGGATGAAGGCGACGATGGTCAGGAAGAAGCCGACGCCGAACAGGTCCTTCACCGTGTAGTACGGATGGAACGGGATGCCATCGGCATAGTGGCCGGTCTTCTCGTCCTTGACCTTCTTGATGTCCACGCCGTCCGGATTGTTCGAGCCGACTTCGTGCAGTGCGCCCAGATGGAGCACGACCAGCAGCAGGATCACCAGCGGAAGCGCGATCACGTGCAGCGCGAAGAAGCGGTTCAAGGTGGCGTCGGAAACGAGGTAGTCGCCGCGGATCCATTCGGTCAGCTCGGGACCGATCACCGGCACAGCGCCGAACAGGTTGATGATCACCTGTGCGCCCCAGTAGCTCATCTGGCCCCACGGCAACACGTAACCGAAGAAGGCTTCGGCCATCAGCGAGAGGAAGATGAACATGCCGAGCACCCAGACCAGTTCGCGAGGCTTCTGGTAGGAGCCGTAGATCAGGCCGCGGAACATGTGCAGGTACACGACGATGAAGAACATCGAAGCGCCGGTGGAATGCATGTAGCGGATCAGCCAGCCCCACTCCACGTCGCGCATGATGTATTCGACCGAGGCGAACGCCTCGGCCGCGGACGTCTTGTAGTTCATCGTCAGCCAGATGCCGGTGACGATCTGGTTCACCAGCACCAGCAGCGCGAGCGAGCCGAAGTAGTACCAGAAGTTGAAGTTCTTCGGAGCGTAGTACTCCGACATGTGCTTCTTGTAGGCCGGAACCAGCCCGGGAGCACGCTCGTTGACCCAATCGAAGACGCCGTTCGCGGCGCGCACAAAGATGTTGCTCATCACGCAGCTCCTTGATCGACGCCGATCTCGATGCGGTTATCGTCGAGGAAGCGGTACGGCGGCACTTTCAGGTTGGTGGGCGCAGGGACGCCCTGGAACACGCGGCCGGCAAGATCGAAGCGGGAGTTGTGGCACGGGCAGTAGAAACCGCCCTTCCACTCGCTGTCGAACGGCTCGGGGGTCAGCTCCGGCTTGAACGTCGGCGAGCAACCCAGATGCGTGCAGGTGCCGACCAGCACAGCGATTTCCGGCTTGATCGAGCGCGTGGGGTTGCGGGCGTATTCCGGCTGCTGCTCGGGATTGTCCGACTTCGGATCGCGCAGGCGGCCATCGAGGCTCGGCAGCGCGGCAAGCTGTTCCGGCGTGCGGCGGATGATCCACACCGGCTGGCCGCGCCACTGCACGATCAGACGCTGGCCGACTTCGAGCTTGCTGATGTCTTCCGTCACCGGCGCGCCAGCAACCTGCGCCCTGGCGCTCGGCTTCAGGGTCTTGAGGAAGGGAATCGCCGCCATCGCGGCGCCGGCACCGCCGACCACCGCTGTGGTGGCCGTAAGGAATCGGCGGCGGCCAAGATTGGCCGGGCCTGCATCGCCGTGTTTTTCGACTTCGTGGTTAGCCATCCGGCTCTCCGCTGTCACGCTTGGAAAGGAATATCGGCGGCAGACGGCTCCAAATTGGTGGAGCAGCTGCCGAAAAGCGGCCCAGTTTAACGGAAGCGTTCCAAGTCCCACAACGTTTTGGCGCGTAAACAGCCTCGATTTAGGGCTGTCCGATGTACGCATGCGACAATCCGGCAATTTCCAGCCGATCTGTGGCCATGTCGCAACGCAGTTCCACCTGGCAATTCCTCATCCAGTGCGCCTCCTTCGGATTGGCGGCGGCCTTCATCATCACGTTGCTGGTTCCTGACGCCGGCGTCCGCCTGCGCAGCCGGCTGGGGCTGGAAACCGGGCAAGCCACCGTTCCGTCACGCATCCAAGGCCCGACGATGCCGGCGGGGGAAATGCCCGTAACCTCGTACGCCAGCGCGGTACAGCGCGCTGGCCCGTCGGTGGTCAGCATCTACGTGGACAAGATCATCACCGAGCGGGTGATGCTGCCGAATCCCGCGCTGCGGGCCCTAAGCGGCCTGCCCGCCAGCTTCCCGCGCCAACGCCTGCAACGCGCGCAAGGCTCCGGCGTGCTGGTATCGGACGACGGCTACATCCTGACCAACCACCACGTCACCAACAGCGCGAACAGCATCCAGATCGTACTGTGGGACGGCCGCGTCACGCCGGCCCGGCTCGTGGGCAGCGATCCCGACACGGATCTGGCGGTGCTGAAAATCGAAGGAAGCAACCTGCCGGCGATGTCGTTGGAACCCACCCGGCAAGTGCGCGTCGGCGACGTGGCACTGGCGATCGGCAACCCGTTCGGACTCGGGCAGACGGTGACGCAGGGCATCGTTTCCGGCGTGGGCCGCAACCAGTTCGTGCTGAACGGCCAGGAAAACCTGCCGCAACCTTCGGCCATGGTGGACTTCATCCAGACCGACGCCGCGATCAATTCCGGCAACTCCGGCGGCGCGCTGGTCGATGCCTACGGCAACCTGATCGGCATCAACACCTTCATCTTCGGCCGCATGAGCATGGACGCCGAAGGCATCGGCTTCGCGATTCCGACGGCGACCGCACGCGAAGTGTTCCTCGACATCCGAGACCACGGCGTGGTGCTGCGCGGCTGGATCGGCGCCGAATACGGCGACGCGCCGGTAACGCCCAGCGCCGCACTCGGCGATTCGCCTCGCGGCGTGGCACTGACCGGCATCTACAGCCCGAGCCCGGCCTCGGCCGCCGGGCTGCAGCCCGGCGATGTCCTGCTGAAGCTGGACGGCGTGGACATCATCGACCAGTTCGACCTGCGGAATCGGGAATCCAACCTCACGCCCGGCAATACCGTGCGGGTTTCCGGCCTGCGCGCCGGCGTTCCGTTCGAGACGCAGCTTACGCTGCAGGCGCGGCCGCAGAAGCTCGGGCGCAGCTAGTTCCCGGCTCCGCCCGCGGAAGCGCCGGTCGCGGCATGCGTCGCCGGCGTCTTTTCCACCGCCAACGCGTCGCGATAGCGCTGGTGCAGGATGCCGACGCGATCCACGTAAAGCATCGTCTCCTGGTAAGGCGGCACGCCGCCGTAGCGGTCCACCGCCCCTTCGCCGGCGTTGTAACCGGCGGCAATCTTGCGCAGGTCGCCATCGAAGCGCTTGCTCAGCCACGCGAGATAGCTGACGCCACCGCGGATGTTCTGCGAAGGATCGAAGGGATTTTCGACGCCGAAGCGATCGGCCGTGGCCGGAATCAGCTGCATCAAGCCTTGCGCCCCGGCACGCGAGATCGCGTTCGGGTTGAAGGCCGATTCGGCATGCATCACCGCGCGTACCAAGGCTTCATCGACGCCGAATTGCGTCGCCGCCCGGTAAACCTCGTCCGCGTAGGCGGTCAGGTTCAACCCGACCTCGTTGAAATCCACCGAGGGCCGGATCGAACAGGCGAAGCAGGTTTCGATGTAGGTGAACAACACTTCCGCACGACCCGCAGGGCGACGGTTGGTGTAATGCGTGACGCCGCCCTTGGTGTACTTGTACACCGCGCCCCGGGTGACCTTCGGCTTGGGAACATCGTCCGGGATCACCGCGGCCGCAGGCTGGCCCTCGCCCGCGACGCTGCGGAACTCGACGGCCGGCCGCATGGAATCGTCCGCCGGATTCGCCTTCTGGTCGGCGCCCGGATCCGCCGTGGCCACCGACTTCTTGCTGTCCGGGAAACTGCCGACCAGCTTGCAGTCCGCATATCCGGTGCGGGTACTGGTGTAGGCCGTGACGCCTTTCTTGTCGCGGCAGCGATACAGGTCACCGGCGCATGCGTTGCCGGCCACCATCAAGGCGGAAACGGCGAGCAAGGCGCGCATGAATCGTGACATGGCAGTGCCAGACCATCGAAGGAGCCGCGAGTTTCCTTCGGAAATCGCGGAAAATCCAGTATCCGCCGATCCGGACCCGACCGGCACGGCGGGTTCAGACCGCCGCGGTGACGACGATTTCGACCTTCCAGTCCGGATTCGCCAACGGCGCCTGCACCGTCGCGCGCGCCGGCGTTTGGCCGGGGACGACCCACTTTTCCCAGACCGCGTTCATCGCATCGAAGTCGGCGATGTCGGCAAGGAAAATCTGCGCGCGCAGGATCTTCGACTTGTCGCTTCCCGCCTGTGCCAGCAGCGCATCGATCTGCGCCAGCACCTGCTGCGTCTGGCCGGCGATGTCGGCCGAGGCGTCATCGGCAACCTGCCCGGCAAGATAGGCCACGCCGTTGTACACCGTCATCTCGGACATGCGCGGGCCGGTCTCGTAACGCTGGATCATGGCGTGTTCCTCGTAAGTGGTCGGGAATGCGTTGGAAACGAAAAACCCGGCACGTGGCCGGGTTCGTCGTGAAGCAATGAGTTGGTCGGGGAGACAGGATTTGAACCTGCGACTTCTACGTCCCGAACGTAGCGCTCTACCAGGCTGAGCTACACCCCGAATCGGTGAGCCGCACATTCTAATCATGCTCTTCGAACATGGCAATAGCCCCCTTTCAACTTCATTGAAATCGAGCTGAACCCGGCAGCGTCCACCGGCCGTCCACCACTGGAAGAACGGCCATCCCGCACCTAGTCTTGTCGAGGATCTCCCCGCCTAGGAAGACAACCATGAACACGACCCTTCGTTCCCTCTCCACCCTCGCCTGCGCCGCCATGCTCGGCGCCTGCGCCAGCGTTCCCGGCAACGACACGGCTTCGACCAAGCGCGAATGCTTCTTCATCGACAGCGTGAGCAGCTTCACGCCGGTGGACGAGACCACGGTCGACCTCCACATCGGTGCACGCGACGTCTATCAGCTCACGCTGTACGGTCGCTGCCCGGACATCAAATGGGATCATGCGCTGGGCCTGAAGCAGCGCGGCGGTGCAAGCACGGTCTGCGCGGGCCAGGCCAACGGTCTCTCGATCATTCCGGTCGGCACGCCCGGCGGCATCGGCCCGAAGGAATGCATGGTGCGAGAAGTGCGCAAGCTGCCGCCGAAAGCCAAGGAGGCCGGATCGGAATCGGGCGACGACGGCCAAGGCGCCGCCGAGCAATCCTAAGCGGCATCCAATGCGACGCCAGCGTCGCGCGCCAGCTCCGCGAAACCGGGGAACGAGGTCGCGACGTTGGCGCAATCGCGCACCATCACTGCCGCGGACGCGCGTTGCGCGGCGACGACGAAGCTCATCGCGATGCGGTGGTCGCCGTGGCTCAGGATTTCACCGCCCGTGAACGGCAGCGCGACACCGCCCTTGCCGTGGATGACCGCGCCATCCGGCGTTTCGTCGACGACGATGCCGAGCGCCCGCAGTCCGGTCGCCATCGTCGCGATGCGGTCGGATTCCTTGACCCGCAGTTCGGCCGCTCCGCGCACGACGGTCGTGCCAGTCGCGCAGGCCGCGGCGATGAACAGGATCGGGAACTCGTCGATCATGTCCGGCACGAGGTGTTCCGGTACTTCGATGCCGCGCAATGGCGCTGACCGGATGCGCAGATCGGCGACAGGTTCGCCGCCTTCCTCGCGCAGGTTCTGCGCCTCGATGTCGGCGCCCATCAGCTTCAAGGCATCGAGCAAACCGGTGCGGCGCGGATTCATGCCGACGGCTTCGAGGGTCAAGTCCGAACCTTCGATGATGCTGGCCGCGACGAGGAAGAACGCGGCGGAGGAAAAGTCGGCCGGTACCGCGATGTCGCGCGCCACGAGCCGGTGGCCGCCGGATATCTTCGCGTAGCCGGGCGAGAACTCGATCGGCCAGCCGAACGCGGCCAACATGCGCTCGGTGTAATCGCGCGTCGGATGCGGTTCGCGCACGATGGTCGTGCCTTGGGCATACATGCCGGCGAGCAGCAGCGCCGACTTCACCTGCGCACTGGCGACCGGCAAGGTGTAATCGATGCCATGCAGGGCGTGGCCACCATGGATGCGCAGCGGCGGCGTGCCGCCTTCGGCGGTCTCGATGAACGCGCCCATTTTCGCCAGCGGCTCGGTCACGCGGCGCATCGGACGGCGCGACAGCGAAGCATCGCCGGTCAGCACGGTATCGAACGACTGACCTGCCAGCACGCCGGACAGCAAGCGCATTCCGGTTCCCGCATTGCCGCAGTCGATGGCCGCGCCCGGCACCTTCAATCCATGCAGGCCAACGCCGTGGATGATGCGACGACCGGCGCCTTCGGCTTCGATCGCCACGCCCATCGCACGGAACGCCGCGGCGGTGGCGAGCGTGTCCTCGCCTTCGAGAAAACCGGAAACACGGGTGACGCCTTCGGCCAGCGCGCCGAGCATGATGGCGCGGTGCGACACCGATTTGTCGCCCGGCACGCGCATCCTGCCTTGCAATGCGCGGCCCGGCTGCGCGATCCAATCCACGGCCGGACTCATGGCACGGCCACCGGATAGGAGCCGAGCACCTTCACCGTCGCGGCTTTTCCGGAAAGCTCGGAAAGGGCCTTTTTCATTGCCTCGTCCTCGACGTGGCCGGCCAGATCGATGAAGAACGCATACTCCCACTTGGCCTGGTGCGACGGGCGCGATTCGATCCGGTTCATGCTGACGCCGTGGCGGGCGAACGGACTCAACACGTCGAACAGCGCACCGGGCTTGTCGTGGATGAAGACGAGCACCGAAGTGCGGTCGTGGCCGGAGGGCGGGAAGATGCTGCGGCCGATCACGAGGAAGCGCGTGGTGTTGTCCTTGTCGTCCTGGATCGGCTTCATGATGACTTTCTTCAAGCCATACACGTGCGCCGCGCTTTCCCCGCCGATGGCCGCCGCGTCGTCCGCATTGCGGGCGCGGCGCGCGCCTTCGGCATTGCTCGACACCGGGATCTTCTCGACCTTCGGCAGGTTGGCGCGCAGCCAGCCGGCCGTCTGCGCGAAGGATTGCGGATGCGCGTAGATGCGCTCGATATCCTCGATCCGGCCACTGCGCGACATCAGGTATTGATGCACGCGCAATTCCACTTCACCGCAGATCTTGAGGTTGGAAGTCAGGAACAGGTCGAGCGTGACCTGGATCGTGCCCTGCCCGGAATTCTCCACCGGCACCACGCCGAAATCGGCATTGCCTGCCTCCACTTCCTGGAACACTTCCTCGATGCTCGACAGCGGCAGGCCATGCGCGGAACGACCGAAATGCTTGAGCACGGCCTGCTGCGAGAACGTGCCTTCCGGGCCGAGGTAGCCGATCTTCAACGGCTCCTGCTGCGCCAGGCAGGCCGACATGATTTCGCGGAACACGTGCACCAGCACTTCGTCGGACAGCGGCCCTTCGTTGCGGTCCACGACCATGCGCAGCACCTGCGCTTCGCGTTCCGGGCGGTAGTAATCGACCGCCGCCGCCAGCTTGCCCTTGGCCTTGCCGACCTGCAGCGCGAACCGCGCGCGTTCGGCGATCAGCGCCTGGATCTGCTGGTCGATGGCGTCGATGCGCTGGCGCACTTCGGCCAACACCGGCGGCTTGCTTTCGCTTCCCGCCGCCGGGGATTTCGCCACGCGCTTTTTCGTCTTGGACGTTTGAGACTTGCTGGCCGCCATGGTCGTGTCTTTCGTGATGATTCGTATCAACCGTGGCGCCGGGCGAAATCGCCCATGAAGGCCACGAGCGCATCGACCGCGTCCTGCGACACGGCATTGTAGAGCGAGGCCCGCATGCCACCGAGCGCGCGATGGCCCTTCAGCGCGAGCAGGCCGGCGGCCTTGGATTCTTCCAGGAACGCCGCATCCAGCGCCGGATCGTGCAGGAAGAACGGGATGTTCATGCGCGATCGCACCGACGGATCGACCTTGTTCGAGTAGTAGCCGCCCGAGCCGTCGATGGCCGCGTACAACGTCTGCGACTTGCGCAGGTTCCGTTTCTCGATTTCGACCAGTCCACCCTGCTGCTTGATCCATTTGAACACGAGTCCGGCCAAGTACCAGGCGAAACTCGGTGGCGTGTTGAGCAAGGAGCGTTCCTTGGCGATGTGGTCGTAGCGGAACAACTTGGCGATGTTGTTCGGCGAACGCGCCACGAGGTCGTCCCGCACGATCACGATGGTCAGGCCGGCCGGGCCGATGTTCTTCTGCGCGCCGGCATAGATCAGGCCGTAGCGCGAGACGTCGATCGGGCGCGAAAGGATGTTCGAGGACTGGTCGGAGACGAGCGGAACGTCGCCGACGTCGGGCTCATCGAAGAATTCCACGCCATGGATGGTTTCATTGCCCGCGATGTGGACGTAGGCCGCATCGGGCGAAAGCTTCCAGTCGCTGCGCGGCGGAATCGCCGTGAAACCCGTGTCCTCGGAACTGGCCGCGACGTGCATGGACGCGTAGTACGCGCCTTCCACCGCCGCCTTCTGGCTCCATGCGCCGGTGACGATGCAATCCACCGTCTGTCCGGGCCGCGCCAGATTCATCGGTACCTGTGCGAACTGCTGGGTCGCGCCGCCCTGCGTGAACAGCACGCGGTAGTTGTCCGGAATCGCGAGCAGATCGCGCAGGTCCTGTTCGGCCTGCGCCGCCATCGCCTCGAAAGCCTTGCCGCGGTGGGAAATCTCCATCACCGAAGCGCGCTCGTTGCCCCACTCGAGCAATTCGTCGCGGGCCTGTTCCAACACCGCCTCAGGCAGGGCGGCCGGGCCGGGACTGAAATTGAACGCGCGCGACATCGTGCTTCTCCATCGGACGGGTCAAGCAGTCTACCGCAGCGCAACATGGTTTTACGCCGTGTTCCGGCTTCGGGCATATGCTTCAGATCCGCTCGTCCCGAAGGAAGGTGCGTCATGCGCGGTCCCAGATTTCCCGTGATTCCCGCTTCGCAGATCACGCCCGAAGCCGTCTTCCGCGATCGACGCCGCTGGCTGGCGGCATTGAGCGCGGCGCCGCTTGCGTTGTCGGCCTGCGGTACGGAGCCGGAGACACTCGAATTGCCCTTCCCTGCCGCGCCCGCGGAGCCTGCCGATCCGTTCCGCAGCCAGGAGCCGCAAACCCGCTACGAAGACGCCACCGGCTACAACAACTTCTACGAATTCGGCACCAGCAAGAGCGCCCCGGCACAGCATGCGCACAGGCTGAGGACGTCGCCGTGGAACGTGGTCATCGCCGGCGAAGCCGAGATCACCGGCACTTTCCCGCTCGAGGATCTGCTGAAACCGCACACGCCGCAGGAACGCATCTATCGGCTGCGCTGCGTGGAAGCCTGGTCCATGGTGATCCCGTGGCTCGGCATTCCGCTCGGCGAGGTGCTGACGCGCTTCAAGCCGACCTCGAAGGCCAAATACGTCGCCTTCACCACGCTGGAAGACCGCGACCAGATGCCAGGACAGGCCTTGCGCGTGATCGACTGGCCGTATGTGGAAGGCTTGCGCATCGACGAGGCCATGCATCCGCTCACGCTCCTCGCCACCGGCATGTACGGAAAGCCCTTGCCGAATCAGAACGGCGCGCCGCTGCGGCTGGTGGTGCCGTGGAAATACGGCTTCAAGAGCATCAAGTCGATCGTGAAGATCGCCTTCGTCGAACACGAACCGCCGACGAGCTGGAACCGCCTGCAACCTTCCGAGTACGGCTTCTACGCCAACGTCAATCCGGCCGTGGATCACCCGCGTTGGAGCCAGAAAACCGAACGCCGCATCGCAGGCGACGGACGCTCGGTGTTCGCATCGCGGATCAGGACGCTGCCGTTCAACGGCTATGCCGAACAGGTCGCCTCGCTGTACGCCGGCATGGATCTGTCGCGTTTCTATTGAACATGCGATTCCACCCGAAACCCGTCGTGCATCTGGCGGCCCTGCTCCCGTTCGCGTGGCTGCTCGCGCGAACCCTCCGTGGCGAGCTCGGGCCAGATCCGGTCGCCCAACTGACCCATGCCACGGGCGATTGGGCCCTGCGATTCCTGTTGCTGGCGCTGGCGATCACGCCGCTGCGCAAGCTCACCGGCTGGAGCGGGCTGATCCGCTTTCGCCGCATGATCGGCCTGTACGCATTCTTCTACACCAGCCTGCACCTGTCCGTGTATCTCGCGCTTGATCTGGGCGGTTTCTGGAGACAGATCTTCGAGGAAATCGCGAAACGGCCTTACATCACCGTCGGCTTCCTCGCCTGGCTGATCCTGCTGGCGCTGGCGGCGACATCGACGCAGGCCGCGATCCGCCGGCTCAAGCGCAACTGGGTGCGATTGCACCGCCTCGTATACGCCGCCGGCGCGCTCGCAGTGCTGCACTTCTGGTGGCTGGTGAAGGCCGACGTGCGCGAACCGGGAATCTACGCCGCGATACTCACCGTGCTGCTGGTTGCGCGACTGCCGATCGGGAAAAAGCCCCGCCGCCCCGGCGACTAGGTTCTGGGTGCGTACAACAGGATCGCGACGAACACCGCCGCGATCGCGACCGCGGCGACCAGCAGCCACCAGTTGAAGCCCTTGGACGGGGCTGGCGATCCCTGCGCATTCGGTTCGCTTGCCGGCTCGGCCGGCTGCGGATAGGACGGCATATGCGGCAACGGCGTGGTGACCGCCGTGATCGTGTAGGTCGAACCGCGCTTGCCAACGCGCATTTCGCGACCCGCCAAGCCCGGCGCTTCCAGCACGAAGCGGTGCGAGCCGATCGCGATCTGGTCCCCGGGATGCAGGATCGCGTCCTTCACCGTGATGCCGTTGACGCGCGTCTGCCCGCCTTCGCCACGCAGCAACACGCCGTCGTCACGCAACTCGAGGATGGCGTGACGTGGCTCGACGCCGGCACCTTCGATCCGCACCGAAGCATTGCCGGCGCTGCCGATGAGCAGGTCGGCGGTCAACGGAAACGCACAGCCATGCGTGGCGCCGGCAACGCCGCGCAGCACCACGCGCGAAGCCGCCGCGCGCCGCGCCGGGTCCTGGCTCGGCGGTTGCGACGGCGGCAATTCCTGTACCACGCTCACGCCTTCGGGCATGCCGACCAGCATCTGCAATCCGCCAAGTGTCACGACATCGCCGGCGCGCAGCATCGCGATTTCCTTCACCGGCCGCGCATTCACGTGCGCTCCGGCATCGCGCGCATCGACGCGCAACCAGAGGCCGCGCTGCGGGTCCGACAGCACCGCGGCGTGGTACGCCGCCAATCCTGCACCGCGCACGCTGACCGTCGCATCGGACGCTTCTCCGATACTGGTCTCGCTCGCGGTCAATTCGACCAGGGCATGTTCGCCATTGGGAAACAGCAATCGCATCCGGGACCAGCGTCCATATCGTCAATGGAGCGGAACTCTATCAGGTTGACGGCCGGCCCGGCAGAATGCCGGAATCCCCCACCGTCCCGAATCATTCCCATGCCCACCCTCGACATTCGCCATCCACATTCGCAGCCGCTGTCCGAATCGCGCGCGGCGCTGCTCCGCGTCGTGGATAAAATCCATGAACGCCTCGATGTCTCCAGCGCCTGGCGCGGCGACGACACCTTGGAGTTTTCGCGACCCGGCGTGGATGGCCGCATCCAACTGCTGGAAGGCGAAGTACGCGTGCTGCTGGAGCTGTCCTGGCTGCTCACGCCGCTGAAAGACGTGGTCGAAAGCGAGATATTGCGCGTACTGAAGCGCGAACTGACGTAATTGCCCAACAGGTCTATTATCGGCTTGGCCTGCAGCCGCAGGTATTTCTTCTTCAAATGGAGATGGTCGCGATGAGCAAATCGAAACCCCGTAAATCTGCGGCAGAAAAGGAAACGGCCGAGACGAAAAGCAAAACCTCATCCTTGGGCCACTCCGCGCTGCACGTCTGGCAGGCCGGCTTGGGTGCGCTCGGCTTGGCGCAGAAGGAAGGCACGAAGCTGCTCAAGGCGCTGATCGCCGAAGGCGGTGAACTGGACAAGAAGGCGCGCAAGCATGCGGCCGAGCGGATCGACGCCATGGAGCAAACGTTCGACCAGGCGCGCGACACCGCGACCGGCCTCTTGGGGCGCCTCGAGAAAAGCTTCGACGACCGTTTCCAGGCCGCGCTGTCGCGCTTCGGCGTACCGACCCGGAAGGAAATGGAGGAGCTTCGCGCGCAACTGGAAGCCTTCAAGAAAGGCGGGGCAACGCCGACCTCCAAACGGACCAGCGCGAAGAAGCCCGCAGCCAAAACGCCCGCCGCGAAGAAATCCGCCGCCAAACGCGCCAAACCAGCCAAGCCAAGCACTTCCGAACCCGGCGCATAAGATCGGGAACGGCCTGACAGCCGTTGCGACGCATTTGCAGGGTTCCGCAAAGCCACACAGTTTTTCCGTTTCGCGCACCGCTATGATTCACGGCCACATCCACCGTTTTCATGGCCACCGCGAGTCGCATGAACCTGAGCGCTTTGCTGAATCCGATCCCGATCGCCATCGGGCTGCTGGTGATCCTTTTCATCGCTGCGTCCTTGATCCAGGGCGGTTTCGGCACACGCAAGGACGAGACCAGGTTCGGGCTGGCCAGCTTGTGCAGGCTGCGCTGGAACGACTTCGCGCGCATCGTCGGCATCGCGCTGAAGGAGCAGCGCGGCATGACGATCAGCGGCATGGATCGCACGCCCGGCAAGGGCGGTTTCGACCTCCTGTTCCAGCGCGGCGCGACCACGTACCTGGTCCAGTGCAAGAACAACGCGGCGCAGAAGGTGACGGCGCAGATGGTCGGCGAACTGAATTCGCTGATGGAAAGCAACGACGCCGCAGGCGCGATCATCGCCTCCTGCGGCGCGGCCGATTCCAAGGCGCTGGCCCTGGCGCAGGAACGCCGCATCGAGCTGATCGCAGGCCAGGATCTGTGGCTCTTCCTGCGCCAGTACGTGCCGCACGACGTGCTCGAGGGGGCGCAGCTGCATGCCGCCAAGCGCCGCATCGTGCGGCTGCTCATCTCCGGCGGCATCGCCCTGGTCGCAAGCCTGATGTGCCTGGTTTACTGGCCATCACAGCCGCAAGCCGCTTTCCTTCCGACGACCTCCCCGGTGTCGCGTCCCGGCGCCACCGCAACGCCCCAACCCGCAGCGCCCGTCGGCGTGGTGGACGAAACCCTGACCGAAGAACAGCTCGAGGCACGACGCGCCGAAGCCGAGCAGGAAGTACGCACGCTGCCGCAAGTGATGAATGCCGGTTGGCAGACCCAATCCACGTTGCTGGTGCGCTACGACCGCGATGCCAGCACCGAGGCCGAATCGGTCGACAGGTTGGCCGAAGAGGCGTGCGCGCTGCTGCTCAAGCGCGAAGAGCTGCGCTACACCCGCCTGCAGCTGGAATTCCCGCCGGAAAACCCGGGCGATATGCCGCAGACGCGCTGGAGGCAATGCCGCTGAACCTCAGCGGCGTTGCAGGTCCGCCGCTTCCAAGGTGTTCTGCATCAAGGTCGCGACCGTCATCGGTCCGACGCCGCCCGGAACCGGCGTGATCCACGAGGCGCGTTCGAACGCCGCCTCGAAACCCACATCGCCGCACAGGGAACCGTCTTCGCGGCGATTGATGCCGACGTCGATCACGATCGCGCCCGGCTTGATCCATTCGCCCGGCACGATGCCCGGTCGGCCGACCGCGACGACCACGATATCGGCGCGCTCGACGTGGTGCCGTAGCGATTCGCGCGGCGTGAAACGGTGGCAGCTCGTGGTGGTGCAACCGGCGATCAGCAGTTCCAGCGCCATCGGACGGCCGACGTGGTTGGAGACGCCGACGATCACCGCTTCGCGCCCGCGCACCGGCCGGTCCGTATGCGCCAGCAAGGTCATGATGCCGCGCGGCGTGCAGGGCCGAAGCCCGAGTTGGCGCAATGCCAGGTGCCCGACGTTGGCGGCATGGAAACCGTCCACGTCCTTGTTCGGATCGATGCGGTTGATCAGCGCGGTGGCGTCGATGTGCGGCGGCAGTGGCAATTGTACGAGGATGCCATGCACGGCCGGATCGGCATTGAGCTTGTCGATCAGCGCGTACAGCTCGGCTTCGCTGGTCGAAGCCGGCAGATCGTAGTCGAACGGCACGATGCCGACTTTCTCGCAAGCACGGCGCTTGTTGCGCACGTACACGGCCGAAGCCGGGTCGTTGCCGACCAGCACCACCGCCAGCCCCGGCGCACCGCGACCTTGCGCCACGCGCGCGGCAATGTTGGCGGCGAGGCTTTCGAGCAAATCGTCGGCAATGCGTTTGCCATCGAGCAGGCGCGCGGGCATCGTGGAATCCGTTTGGTTAAAGTCCCGATATTGTCGCAGAGCGAACCCGAACCATGAATACCGAAGCCCTCGAAGCCGCCGCTTTCCGCCGCCTGCTCACGCATCTGTCCGAGCGCAGCGACGTGCAGAACATCGACCTGATGAACCTCGCCGGCTTCTGTCGCAACTGCCTGGCCAACTGGTACCAGGAAGCCGCGGCCGCCAATGGCACGCCGATCACGAAGGAAGAAGCGCGCGAGCGCATCTACGGCGAGCCGTTCGAGCATTGGAAAGCCAAGCACCAGAAACCGGCAAGCGCCGAACAGCTGGCCGCATTCGAGGCTTCGCGACCGGCATCGCACTGAGCTTCCGCAGTGAACGCAGCGCGGCGGGATTCAGACCGAACAAAACTTCGCGTAGTCGATGTAGCCCGGAAACGCCCTGCCCTTGGCACACACCGGGCAATCCGGATCCGGCCGCAAGCGGCTCTCGTGGAAGCGTGCGGACAACGCGTCGAAGCTCAACAGACGCCCGGCGAGCGGCTCTCCCAGATCGAGCAGCAGTTTCAGCGTTTCATTGGCCTGCATCAGCCCGATGAGGCCCGGCAGCACGCCCAGCACGCCGGCTTCGGCGCAATTGGGCGCATCCTGCGCGCTCGGCGGCTCGGGGAACAGACAGCGATAGCACGGCGCGTCGCCGCGATGGCGACCGGCATCGAACACCGAAACCTGTCCCGCGAAACGCTGCACCGCGCCGTAAACCAGCGGCTTTTCCAGCTTCACGCAGGCATCGTTCAACAGGTAACGCGTGGCGAAATTGTCCGAGCCATCCAGCACCACGTCGCAACCGTCGACCAAGGCCTCGACATTGCGCGAGGTGACGCGCTCGACGAAGGTTTCGACGCCGACGCGCGGGTTCAGCGCGGTCAGCGCGATGCGCGCCGATTCGACCTTCGGCACTCCGACGCGATCTTCGGCATGCAGGATCTGGCGCTGCAGGTTGCTGCGGTCCACCACGTCGTCGTCGACCAGCCGCAGCTGCCCGACTCCCGCGGCCGCGAGGTAGAACGCCGCCGGCGACCCCAGGCCGCCGGCGCCGACGATCAGGACGCGCCGCGAAGCCAACTTGCGCTGGCCATTGAAGCCCACGCCCGGCAGGCGCATCTGGCGCGCGTAGCGCTCGAGGAAATCGGCATCGGCGAGCGGCGGCGTCATCGGCAGGCCTTCCGCGCGCCAGCGCTCGGTTCCGCCATCGACCGAAGCGATGTGGTCGTAGCCGCGCGCGCGCAAGGCCAGCGCGGCATTGAACGATCGCATGCCCTTGGCGCAGATCAGCAGGATTTCCTGCGACGGGTCGATGTACTGCCCGGGCGCTTCCAGCAACTGCGACATCGCCACGCCGGTCGCGCCTTGCGCCATTCCGGCCGCGCGCTCGGCGTCTTCGCGCACGTCGATCAGCAGCGCGCCGTTGATCTGGCGCGAGAGCGCGAGGATCGGCGCGATGCGTTCGATGTCGGCGGGCGAGTTCATAGCGGAATCCGTATCGACGGGCGGAAGCACGATTGTGCCGCCGCCCGCATTCCAGCCCAAGCGGAACCGATTACTTCTTCTTCACGTGCCGCAGCAGGCGACGACGCTGGCGCTGCTGTTTCTCGGTGAGCGTGTTCTTCTTGTCCGCGTACGGATTCTCGCCCTGGCGGAACTCCAGCTTCAACGGCGTACCGACCAGCTTGTAGTGCTGGCGCAGCGTGTTCTCGAGGTAACGCTTATAGCTCTCGGGCAGCTGCTTGACGCGCGAGCCGTGGATCACGGCCGTCGGCGGATGCGTGCCGCCCGGATGCGCGAAGCGCAGCTTCGCCGCATGGCCGCGGACCGGCGGCGGAGCATGCGCCGCGACCGCCATCTCCAGCGTGCGGGTGAGATCGGACGTGGTGAACTGGAACGCGGCCGAACGCTGCGCCCTGTGCACGGCGCGCATCAACTCGCGCAAGCCCGATCCGTGCTTGGCGGAAATCGGCACGGCCTGCGCCCAGGTGACGAAATCGAGCTTGCGATCCATCGCGGCGCGGGTCTGTTCGCGCTGGTAATCGGAAAGGCCATCCCACTTGTTCACGCCGATGACCAGCGCGCGGCCCGCGTCGAGCACGAGACCGAGCACGGTGGCGTCCTGTTCGGTGACGCCTTCGCTGGCGTCGAGCAGCAGCAGCACGACCTGCGCCTGCTCGATCGCCTGCAGCGTCTTCACGACGCTGAACTTTTCGACCGCTTCCTCGACCTTCGACTTGCGCCGGATGCCGGCGGTGTCGATCAGCCGATATTTCTTGCCGTCGCGCTCCAGATCGACCGAAATCGCATCGCGCGTCGTGCCCGGCACTTCCGAGGCGATCACGCGCTCCTCGCCGAGCAGGCGATTGACCAGCGTCGACTTGCCGACGTTCGGGCGCCCGACGATGGCGAGCTTCAGACGATCAGGCTCATCGACAGGCTCCTCGCCCTCGCCTTCCTGTGGCTCGGGCAGCGCCGCGTCGATGGCTTCGAGCAAAGCATCGATGCCACGGCGATGCGCGGCGGACAGCGGAATGAAATCGGCGAAGCCGAAACGCGCGAACTCGGCCCGCGCGACCTGCGCATCGACCGCATCGGTCTTGTTCACCGCCAGCAGCAGTTTCTTGCCGCTGCGGCGCAAGGTCGCCAGAATGTTTTCGTCGAGCGGCAACACGCCGTCCTTCGCATCGACGACGAACACCACGACGTCCGATTCCTCGATCGCCGCGAGCGACTGCTTCGCCGTCAGGCCTTGCAGCCCTTCGTCTTCACCGGAAAGGCCACCGGTGTCGATCAACACGAACGGACGGCCTTCGATGCGACGGCAGATGCCGTAATGCCGGTCGCGCGTGACGCCCGGCATATCGTGCACGAGCGCGTCGCGGCTCAGCGTGAGCGCATTGAAAAGCGTGGATTTGCCGACATTGGGACGGCCTACGAGCGCGACCTGCGGCAGCATGTCCGTTCCTTCAGTTCAAGCGGTACGCTGCCAGCTTGCCATCGCTGGATTGCACGAACAGGATGCCGTCGCCGGCTTTCGGCGCGCCCAGGATCGGCTTGCGCGTGAGGCGCACGCGCGCGGCGGGCTTGCCCTCGTCGATGTCGAACCAGTGGATATAGCCATCCAGATCGCCGACCGCAACGTGGCGCCCCTGCACCGCCGGCGTGGTCAGCCAGCGATACGCGAGCACGTCCTGTTTCCACAGCGCCGTACCGGTGCTGCGATCCAGCGCCCACAGCGTGCCCTTTCGATCGTCCACGAGCACGCGCTCGCCCGCGAGCGCGACGCCCGCGTAGCTGGACATCTCACGGCTCCACATCGGGCGGCCATCAAGCGAGAGCGCAACCGCCTCGCCGTTGTAGGCGGCGGCGAAAATGCCGTCGGTATCCAGCGCCAAGGCGCCGTCGATATCGACCATGCGATCCAGTTCGGTGCGGCCTTCGCCGACCGCGATTTCGCGTTCCCACACCGGCACGCCATCAGCGATGCGCAGCGTGACGACGATGCCGGAGTCGTAGCCGATCACGACCGCGCCGCCGCCAGCGACCGGCGCGCTGTTGCCGCGCAGGCTCAGCGCCGGCACGCCACGCTCGTAGCTCCAGCGGTGCTCGCCGTCGATGATGCTGAAGCCGGAGACGCGTCCGTCGATACTGCGCACGACCGCAATGCCGTTGGAAATCGCGGGCGCGGAGATCACTTCCGAAGTCATCTTTGCGCGCCAGCGTTCATTGCCGGTATCCGGGCTGTAGGCGATGACTTCACCTTCAAGCGTGCCGACCACGAGCGTGTCCTCACCAACGCCGGGACCACCGGAGAAACGCAACTCCGAATCGACTTCCCACACCTTGGCGCCGCTCGTGGCATCGAAAGCGTACAGACGACCCTTCGGATCGAGCGCGAACACGCGGCCGCCGGAAACGGCCGGCGACAGGCGCAAACCGAGGTCGCGCTCGCCCTTGCCGAGGTCCTGCTCCCACAGCTTGGAAACCTGCACCGTGGGCGTGAACTCGATCAGTTCCGCGGGCGCTTCGACGTTCTCTTTCTTGTTCACGTTGCAGGCGGCCAGCGCAAGCGCCAGCACGGCCAGGAGCGGCAATCGGCGCATCATCAAGCCTCCGGCTTCTTGACGTCGGAAAGGCCCAGGTCGGCCAGCTTCAGTTCAATCAGGAAACGATTCGGCGCGCCGGTGCCAAGTTCGGTCAGCGCGGATTTCCAGGCTTCGCCCGCTTCGGCCGACTTGCCCTGCGCCAGCAACGCATCGCCGCGCACTTCCTGCACGAGACCGGCGTACTGGCCGTCGGGAATCGAATTCAGCAGCGACAAGGCCGCGTCCGGCTTGCCGGCGGCCAGCTCCAGACGCGCCTGACGCAGTTTCGCGAGCGCGGCGATGGCCGGCGCATCCTTGGTCTGCGCGGCCTTGGAAAGATCTTCGATCGCAGCCGCCTGATCCGCCCCCGCACGCTGACCGGCGACACGCAGCGACGCCAGTGCCGCGTACGGCGAGTTGCCCATGCGATCGGCGATGCCGGCCGAAAGCTGCACGGCGGCGTCCACGTCCTTGCGCTCAACCGCATCGACGAGCGCTTGGTAGTTGTTGGCCGCGTCGAGCTTCTTGCCGATCTGGCTCTGTTGCCACCACTGGTACGAGAAGATCGCCGCGAGACCGACCGCGATGCCGGTGAGGATCGAGCCGCCATTGGCGCGCAACCAGGCTCGGACTCGCTCGCCCTGTTCGTGTTCGTCCATGTCCATGCGTAATGCTCCAAACGTGAAAGGGCCGACGGGTTAAGCGTCGGCCTCGACAAAGGGAAGATTCGCGGACCGCCTGCAGGCCGCCGCGCGATGGAAAGCGCGGATCAGCCGCCGGGGGCGAGCGAACCGTCGGAGGATACCTCAAAGCGAGCCACATTGGCCCTGCGGAACGGCTCCAGGTTCACTTCCTCGCCATCCAGCAAGGCTTCGACCCCGGCGGCATTGCCGAGCAGCACGCTGGCCACGGCCGCGCGATCGAAGCGGCGCGATTCGCCTGCGCGCACCAGATTGTGTTCCAGGCGCTTGCCGTTGCGGCCGATCACCTCGACCCAGCTGTCGCCGGAAAAGCGCAGGACCAGGCCATTGGTGTCCTCGGCGGGAGCCAGACCGGGAGTCGCGGGAGCCGCGACGCGCGACGGGCTGTAGAACGGCGCCAGCGATGCCATCACCGGCTGTTGCTGCTCGACCACGGGAACCGGCACGGAAATCGGCATTTGGGATTCGGAAGCCGGCGCCCCTTGGGTTGCCGGCACTTCGATCGCGACCGTGCGCTCTTCCTTGAGCGGCGTGTCCAACGGCGCGAGCAAGGCGCCGCTTTCGGGCAGGTGGTCGCGCGTCGCGAGCAGGATCAGGGGCACGAAGATGGAAACGGTGACGACCAGATACACCGCGCGATGCGCGTAACGGTCGAACAGGTGGCGACCGGTCGAAATGCGGGCACTGGTGGAGAGCACGGGCTCCGGCAGGGCTTCACGTCCGATCAGATCGTCGATGCGATCCATGCCGACGCCGAGAAGCTTGGCGTAGCTGGCGTAGTAACCGCGCACGAACACCGGCGCGCCGAGGTTGGACACCCGTTCGGCTTCCAGCGCATCGACGATGACGTGCTTCAAACGCAGCTTCGCCGCAACATCGGCGACGCTCCAGCCACGAGCTTCCCGCGCACGGCGCAAGCGAAGCCCCAGCGATTCTTCGACGCCCTGCCCGGCTTCCTCCCAACCGAGGCTCGTTCCTTGCTCACTCATCGCTGTTGTCCTGTACTGGCCTGTGGGGCCGGTTGGTAATCTGGGAAATCGCGCTTCAAGCGCTCTTGGTAGCTGGCAGCCCCCTTGGCATTGCCCAGCTTCGATTCGATCTCGGCGCCCAGCTCCAGCACTTCCGGCGAATCGACGTTCGACGCTTCGAGCCGCTGCTGGAAAGCGCGGGCACGCAGATAATCGCCACGCGCCACGTTGAGCCGCGCCAATTCGTACAGCGCCACCGCATGCTGCGGCTGGAGCTCCAGCACGCGACGGAAATATTCCTCGGCGCGCGCGGTATTACCGGCCTTGATGGCGCAGACGCCGGCATTGGAAAGCGCCACTTGCGGCGTCTTGTAAAACGGATCGTTCAGCGCCTTGGCGAACCACGCATCGGCCTCGGCCGGACGCCCGGATCCGCACAGGAATGAACCGAGGTTGTTGTTGACGTTGCCGTCTTCCGGCGCGAACTGCACGGCCTTGCGATAGAACTTTTCGGCAATTTCCGGACGATTGATGCGCTCATTGAGGACGCCCATCATCGTGTTGGCATTCACGTTCTTGGGGTCCAGCTGGATCGCTTTCTGCAGCTTGTCGCGGGCCAGATCGAGCTTGCCCTGCTGCAGGTATCCCTGCCCGAGCTGCACCATCAGCTCGACGGAATTGGCCTTGTTCTCGGCCAGCTCCGAAGGCGATTCCCGCTTCGAGCTTTTAACCGGAGTCACGCTTTGCACCACCGGGCCACCGCTACTGGCGCATGCCGCCAGCATCAGCATTGCCGCGATGACCGACCATTCACGCAGCCGCATGTCCCGCCCCCTTCGTGGCGATCGTGGCCAGGCGCGCATTGTGCTGCGCCTGCCGGCGGGTGCGATCCAGCACCTGCCCCTTGAGTTGTCCGCAGGCCGCGTCGATGTCGTCGCCGCGCGTCTTGCGCACCATCGTCAGCACCTGGCCGTCGAGCAGGATGCGCTGGAAGGCACGAATATCGGCTTCGCTGCTGCGCTCGAACTTCGTGCCGGGGAAAGGGTTGAATGGAATCAGATTGACCTTCGCCGCGTCCGCGTACTGCACGCGATTGGCGAAGTTCCGCATCAGGCGCACCAGTTGCCGGGCATGTTCCGGACGATCGTTGACGCCTGCCATCATGGTGTATTCGAACGTCACCGACTCGCGCTTCTTGCGCAACGCATAGCGCACGCAGGCGTCCATCAGTTCGTTGATCGGGTATTTCTTGTTGAGCGGCACCAGCTGGGTGCGCAACTCGTCGTTCGGTGCATGCAGCGACACGGCCAGCGACACGTCGCTGACTTCGCCAAGCTGGTCGATGCCGGGAACGAGCCCCGCGGTGGACAGCGTGACGCGCTTGTTCGCGAGCCCGAAACCGAGGTCGTCGCGCATGATGCTCATCGCGGTGACGACGTTGTCGAAATTGAGCAGCGGCTCGCCCATGCCCATCATCACGACATTGGTGAGCTTGCGGTCCTTGTGCGGCACATTGCCCAGGTGGCGCGCCGCGACCCACACCTGCCCGATGATTTCGGCGGTCGTGAGATTACGGTTGAAACCCTGCGTCGCGGTCGAGCAGAACTGGCAGTTGAGGCCGCAACCGACCTGCGAGGAAACACAAAGCGTTCCGCGACCCTTGTCCGGAATGAACACGGTTTCGATCGCGTTGCTGCCGTCCATGCCGAGCAGCCACTTGTGTGTTCCGTCGGCCGAAGGCTTGTCGAACAGCACGTTTGGCGGCGAGATGACCGCACGCTCTTCGAGCTTGGAACGCAGCGCCTTTCCGAGATCCGTCATCTCCTCGAAGGTGGTCGCGTGACGGTGGTAGATCCACTTCATCACCTGATGCGCACGGAACGTCTTCTCGCCGAGATCCTCGGCGAAAAAACGTTCCAGGCCGGCGCGATCCAGCCCGAAGAGATTGGTCTTGGCGGCCGCTGCGTCCATGCTCACGTCCGCATCAACGCGGATGCAGTTCCGTCGCAGCGAAGAAATAGGCGATTTCGATCGCCGCGTTCTCGGCGCTGTCCGAGCCATGCACCGCATTGGCGTCGATGGAATCGGCGAAATCGGCGCGGATCGTGCCCTTTTCAGCCTTCTTCGGATCGGTGGCACCCATCAGCTCGCGGTTCTTGGCGATCGCGTCTTCACCTTCCAGCACCTGGATGGAGACCGGACCCGACACCATGAAGTCGACCAGCGCGCCGAAGAACGGGCGTTCTTTATGAACGGCATAGAAACCTTCGGCTTCCGCGCGCGACAACTGCTTCATCTTGAGCCCGATCACCTTGAGGCCGGCGTTCTCGAAACGGGACAGAATCGCGCCGATCGCATTCTTCGCGACCGCGTCGGGCTTGATGATGGAAAGGGTGCGCTCCAGCGCCATGGTGTTGTTCTCCAAGGATAAATACTGCGAATTGTGAGGGGCTGTCCCCGTTTGATTGCGACTCATTCCCCAATGAGACGCCTCCCCAATTGTAGGGGAGTGTAGCACCTCAAACCAACGCACAAACGCGAGCTTACGTCATCTTTGCAATGTAACTCGTGTAAATTGTCACAATTTGCAACGAAAACCGGAACTGTGCATTCTCACCAAGAACACGCGGTTTGGCCACTGGTTTGACCACCGGGAAGTGGCTCGTTATTCTAAGTCAAACGTATGTTTGATTGAATGAATCCCGTGGCGACACCATCGCTTTCGACCCGCGAGCGCATCCTCGATGCCGCCGAACACCTGTTCGCGCAGCACGGCTTCGCGGGCACTTCGATGCGCCAGCTCACAGCCGCCGCCGGCGTGAACCTCGCCGCGGTGAACTATCACTTCGGCAGCAAGGACAAACTCATCGCCGAAGTGTTCCAGCGCCGCCTGGACACGATGTACCAAGCACGACTGGCCGCGCTCAAGCGCGCCCTTGCGACCACGCCGCCCCAGCTGGAAGACGTGCTGCGCGCCTTCGTCGAGCCGGCGCTTGACCTGATCCATGACGGCGGCAGCGCCTTCCTGCGCGTGATGGCGCATGCCTATGCCGAAACCAACGAGCCTTTGTGGCGGTTCCTTTCCGAACGCTACGGCCATGTCCTGCGCGAATTCGGGCTGGCGCTCGCACAATGCCTGCCGGACGCGGACCGCGACACCCTGCATCTGCGGCTGGATTTCCTCGCCGGCGCATTGACCTATGCCATGTCCGACCTCGGACTTCCGCGTGGCGCCGATCGCGCCGCGACACGCGAAGACCAGATGCGCTACCAGCGCATCGCCGATGAACTGATCGTCTTTTCCGCCGCCGGCTTCCGGGCCGCCTTTTTGCCCAAACCGCGCTGAATCAACGCGATCCACCATCGCCCGTTTTCCATTTCACCCACATCACACGCACCCAACTGGGAGGAAGCACCAATGTCGCAACTGAGAATCCGCAAGGCCGCCGTGCTCGGGGCTGGCGTCATGGGCGCGCAGATCGCCGCGCACCTTGTCAACGCCGGCGTCGATACCGTGCTGTTCGACCTTCCCGCCAAGGAAGGCCCGAAGAACGGCATCGTCGACAAGGCCATCGCCAACCTCGGCAAGCTTTCGCCCGCGCCGCTCGCGAGCAAGTCGCTGGCCGCGGCGATCACGCCGGCCAACTACGAAGAACACCTGCACCTGCTGAAGGAATGCGACCTCGTGATCGAGGCCATCGCCGAACGCATGGACTGGAAGAAGGATCTTTACGACAAGATCGAAAACCACGTCGCGCCGAACGCGATCGTCGCGAGCAACACCTCGGGCCTGTCGATCAACGCGCTGGCCGACGCCCTGCCCGCTTCGCTGCATGAGCGCTTCTGCGGCGTGCACTTCTTCAACCCGCCGCGCTACATGCACCTGGCCGAACTGATCCCGTGCGCGAAGACGTCCAAGTCCGTGCTCGAAGGCCTGGAAACCTTCCTCACCACGACGCTCGGCAAAGGCGTCGTGTACGCGAAGGACACGCCGAACTTCGTCGGCAACCGCATCGGCGTGTTCTCGATCCTTTCCACGTTCCACCACACCGCCGCGTTCGGCCTGGGCTTCGACGAAGTCGATGCGCTGACCGGCCCGCTGATCGGACGCCCGAAGTCGGCGACCTACCGCACCGCGGATGTCGTGGGCCTGGATACGATGAGCCACGTCGTCAAGACCATGACGGACGGACTGCCGAACGACCCTTGGGCGAAGTATTACGTCACGCCCGACTGGCTCGCCGCGCTGATCGCCAAGGGCGCGCTCGGCCAGAAGACCGGCGCCGGCATCTTCCAGAAGAAGGGCAAGGAAATCCTGGTCCTTGATCTCGCCAAGCAGGATTACCGCCCGTCCACCGGCGTCGCCGATCCGGAAGTCGTGGAAATCCTCAAGACCAAGAACCCGGTCGAGAAGTTCGCGAAGCTGCGTGCGTCCGGGCACAAGCAGGCGCAGTTCCTGTGGTCGATCTTCCGCGACCTGTTCCATTACTGCGCCGTGCATCTGGCCGACATCGCCGAATCGGCGCGCGAAATCGATTTCGCGATCCGCTGGGGCTACGGCTGGAAGCAGGGTCCGTTCGAGATCTGGCAGTCGGCCGGCTGGAAGCAGGTCGCCGCGTGGATCAATGAAGACATCGCCGCCGGCAAGGCGATGAGCTCGACACCGCTGCCCGCGTGGGTGACCGACGGCCGCGACGGCGTGCATTCGAACGAAGGCAGCTACAGCGCCGCGAAGAACGCGCTGTCGCCGCGCTCCAAGCTCGACGTCTACTCGCGCCAGCGCTTCCCCGATGCGCTGCTCGGCGAGAAGTTCGCGCCGGGCGAAACCGTGTTCGAAACCGATGCGCTGCGCTTGTGGCACGACGGCGACGGCATCGCGGTCGCGAGCTTCAAGACCAAGATGAACACCGTCTCCGACGGCGTGCTCGAAGGCTTGGGCCGCGCCATCGACATCGCCGAGAAGGACTTCAAGGGCCTGGTCCTCTGGCAGACCAGCGAACCGTTCTCCGCCGGCGCCGACCTCGCCGGTGCGCTCGCGGCGCTGACCGAAGGCCGCATCGCGGACTTCGCCAAGATGGTCGAAACCTTCCAGACCATCAGCCAGCGCATGAAGTATTCGCTCGTTCCCACCGTCGCCGCGGTGCGCGGCATGGCGCTGGGCGGCGGCTGCGAATTCCAGATGCACGCCACGCGCACCGTGCTGTCGCTGGAAAGCTACATCGGCCTGGTCGAAGCCGGCGTCGGCCTGCTGCCTGCCGGCGGCGGCCTGAAGGAACTGGCGACGCGCGCGGGCCTGAAGGTCGGTGCGGGCGGCGACGTGTTCAGCGCGTTGAAGCCGGCGTTCGAAGCGGTCGCGATGGGCAAGGTTTCGGCCTCCGCGCACGAAGCCAAGGAACTTGGACTGGTCCGTCCGGACGACGTGATCGTGTTCAACAACTTCGAACTGCTGCACGTCGCGAAGGCGCAGGCCAAGGCACTGGCCGAATCCGGCTATCGCCCGCCGCTGCCGATCAAGAAGATCCCGGTCGCCGGCGACATCGGCATCGCCACCTTCCGGATGATGCTCGAGAACATGATCGAAGGCCGGATGATTTCCGAACACGATTACGAAGTCTCCAAGCGCATCGCCACCGTGCTGTGCGGCGGCGAGATCGATCGCGGTTCGCTGGTCGACGAGGCCTGGTTGCTCAAGCTCGAACGTGAGCACTTCGTGGCGCTGGCGCAGATGCCGAAGACGCAGGAACGCATCGCGCACATGCTCAAGACCGGCAAGCCCTTGAGGAATTGATCGCGTGAGCACGTCGGCTTTGCGCGTCCCGCGCGCAAAGCCAGCGAGGAACAGCCCCGCTCCGCGCGGACCGGCAGACACGACACCCCTCGCCTCTCGCGCTTTCAATCCACCCCCATCGCATTGGAGTAACAACAAATGAGCAAGCAAATCCAGGACGCCTACATCGTCGCCGCCACCCGCACGCCGGTCGGCAAGGCGCCGCGCGGCTATTTCCGCAACACCCGTCCCGACGAACTCCTGGCGCACGTGCTGCGCAGCGTCGTGGCACAGGCTCCGTCCATCGACGTTTCGCGCATCGAAGACGCCGTGATCGGCTGCGCCATGCCCGAAGGCGAGCAAGGCATGAACGTGGCGCGCATCGGCGTGCTGCTGGCCGGGCTGCCGAACACGATCGCGGCCCAGACCATCAACCGCTTCTGCTCGTCCGGCCTCCAGGCGGTCGCGCTCGCGGCCGACCAGATCCGCCTCGGCAATGCCGACCTGATGCTCGCCGGCGGCACCGAATCCATGAGCATGGTGCCGATGATGGGCCACCATCCCAGCCTCTCGCCGAAGGTGTTCGAGAACAACGAGAACGTCGCGATCGCCTACGGCATGGGCATCACGGCCGAGAAGGTTTCCGAAGAATGGAAGGTGAGCCGCGAAGAGCAGGACGCCTTCGCGCTGTCGTCGCACCAGAAGGCGCTGGCCGCGCAGGCCGCCGGCGAATTCAAGGACGAGATCACGCCCTACGAAATCGTCTCGCACCAGCCGGACCTCAAGAACGGCACGGTGAAGGAAAAGCGCATCATCGTGGACCGCGACGAAGGCCCGCGCGCCGACACCACGGCCGAAGGTCTTGCCAAGCTGCGCACCGTGTTCCGCGCCGGCGGCACGGTCACGGCCGGCAACAGCTCGCAGATGTCCGATGGCGCGGGCGCGGTGCTGCTCGCTTCCGAAAAGGCGATCAAGGAATACGGCCTCACGCCGCTGGCACGCTTCGTCAGCTTCTCGGTCGCCGGCGTGCGCCCGGAAGTGATGGGCATCGGCCCGATCGCCGCGATTCCGAAGGCGCTCAAGCAGGCCGGCCTGACGAAGGAGCAACTGGACTGGATCGAACTCAACGAAGCCTTCGCCGCGCAGGCGCTGGCCGTGATCAAGGATTGCGGCCTCGATCCTTCCAAGGTGAATCCGCTCGGCGGCGCGATCGCACTGGGCCACCCGCTCGGCGCGACCGGCGCGGTGCGTATCGCCACGCTCGTCCACGGCCTGCGCCGCCGCCAACAGAAGTACGGCATGGTGACGATGTGCATCGGCACCGGCATGGGCGCGGCCGGTATCATCGAAGCGATCTGAGATTCATGCCCGTCGGCGGGCCGGACCGGCATTGCCGCTCCGGCTCGTCGTGCCGATTACCGTAAGATATGCGGCCATGACCCGGAAGTGTGGCCGAGCGGTTTAAGGCACCGGTCTTGAAAACCGGCGAAGGGAAACCTTCCGTGGGTTCGAATCCCACCGCTTCCGCCAATTCCTGCCATTGGGTGCCCGATGTCCGAAATCCTCGTACCGGTCTCGTTCGGCGAATTGCTCGACAAGATCGCGATCCTCCAAATCAAGTCCGAACGCATGACCGATGCGGCCAAGCTCGCCAACGTGCGCAAGGAGCTGGACGCGCTCGATGCGACCTGGGCCCGGCATCCGGCCTCGCAGATCGACATCACCGAACTGCGCGCCAAGCTCAAGGCCGTGAACGAGCGGCTCTGGGTCATCGAGGACGACATCCGCGAAAAGGAACGCGCGCAGGCCTTCGACGAAGGCTTCATCCGGCTCGCGCGCAGCGTGTATTTCGAGAACGACGAGCGTGCCCGCATCAAGCGCGAGATCAACCTCGCGCTCGGCTCCGCCTACGTCGAAGAAAAGTCCTACGCCAACTACGGCAACGGCCAAGGCGCGTAAGCGCCGCTCCGGCGCAGGGCATGCGAACCCGCCGCCCTGCCCTCATCCGCCGCGGGAATGATTGCGGCGCTTGGCGATCCTGTCCGGCCAGCGCAATACACCGGACTACCAATTTCCCAAGGCAGCACGCAGCGCCACCAACCGCGCCTCGCGCGATTCGCTCGCGTACGCGAGCGCCGGCACGCGGCCCCAGACCGGCGCAGGCCAGGCCGGATCGCCCTCGTAACGCGCGATCACGTGCACATGCAGTTGTGCGACGACGTTGCCGAGCGCCGCGACATTGAGCTTGTCCGGCGCGAACAGCTCGCGCATCACTTCGGAAACCCGCGCGATTTCCTGCCACAGCCGCATCTGCGCCTCGGCCGACAGGTCGATCAGCTCGCGCAGTTCCGCGCGACGCGGCACGAGGATCAGCCACGGGTAATTGGCGTCGTTCATCAGCAGCACGCGCGACAACGGCGCGTCGCAGACGAACGCGGTGTCGGCATCCAGCCTTGGATCGAGCTGGAAGCTTTCGACGTTCGCGCTGGAATCGGTGTTCATGGCGTTTTGCGGTCCTGAACGGGTTCAGAAACGTCGACGTCCTTCGTTATGCTTGCAAGGTTCGACAGTCCGGCCGCGATGATGGCACGACCCGCCGCGATTCCGCATTGTCGGACCCCGGACACGACTCGCCCACGGAGCCGCGATGCACACCATCACCATGATTCTCGTCATGCTGCTGACCGTTACTGTCAGCGGCCTTGTCGCACGCGCCACGCGCCTGCCCTTGCCGCTGGTGCAGATCGCGCTCGGCTTCGCGCTGGTGCAAATCACCGGCGAAAGCGTGGAACTGGATCCGCACCTGTTCTTCCTCCTGTTCCTGCCGCCGCTGCTGTTCCTCGACGGCTGGCGCATCCCGAAGGACGAACTTTTCCGCGACAAGAACATGGTGCTCGAACTGGCGCTCGGGCTGGTCATATTCACCGTGCTCGGTGTCGGGCTTTTCATCCACTGGCTGATTCCGGCGATGCCGTATGCGGTGGCGTTCGCGCTGGCGGCGATCGTTTCGCCGACCGACCCGATCGCGGTGTCGGCGATCGCGCAGCGCGCGCCGATTCCCAAGCGCATGATGCATATCCTCGAAGGCGAATCCTTGCTCAACGACGCTTCGGGCCTGGTCTGCATGCGTTTCGCCGTGGCCGCCGCGCTGACCGGTGCGTTCTCGCTCAGCGATGCGGCCCTGAATTTCCTCTGGGTCGCGTTCGGCGGCCTCGGCTTCGGCGTCGCGGTCACGTGGATCGTGACCCGCGCGAAATCGCTCGTACTGCAGCGTTTCGGCGAAGACCCCGGCTCCAGCATCCTGATCAGCGTGCTGATTCCGTTCGCTTCCTATCTGGCCGCGGAGCATTTCCACGCCTCGGGCATCCTCGCCGCGGTGGCCGCCGGCATCAGCATGACCTTCTTCGAATCCAATGCGCTGATGGCCACCACGCGGGTCCAGCGCAAGGCGTTCTGGGACACGGTGCAGTTCATCCTCAACGGCGCGATCTTCGTGCTGCTCGGCGAGCAACTGCCGAGCCTGTTCGACAGCGCCGTCAGCGCCGTCGCCGACACCGGCCACGCCAATCCGTGGTGGCTGCTGGTCTACGTGCTGGCGATCAATGCCGCCCTGGCGGCGATGCGCTTCGGCTGGGTGTGGGTATCGCTGCGCATCTCGATGTATCGCGCCCATCGACGCGGCGAGGAACACCCGCAGGTCAGCAAGCGCGCAGTCGCGGCGATGTCGCTGGCCGGCGTGCGCGGCGCGTTGACGCTCGCCGGCGTGCTGACGCTGCCGCTGGCACTCGACGACGGTTCACCGTTCCCTGCGCGCGGCCTCGCCATCTTCCTCGCGGCCGGCGTGATCCTGATGTCGCTGCTGGCTGCGAGCATCGCGCTGCCGAAATTGCTGCGCGACCTGAAGCTGCCGAGCGACGAGCACGACCACGATGAAGGCGAAGCGCTCGAAGTGGCGGCGATCGCCGCGATCCACGCGATCGAGGACAAGCTGCACGACCTCGCCCATGACCGCACCGATGCCGCCCTGTACGCCGAAATCGCAGCGCAGGTGATGGAGGAATACCGCCGCCGCCTCGTGCATTCGGTGGGCAGCCCGCGCGCGCTGCATGCGCGCCATGCGCGGGAGATCGAACGCAAGCTGCGGCTCGTCGGCTTGGACGCGGAGCGCAAGGCCTACCAGCAGCTGCGCCGCGAATCCGTGATCGACGATACCGTGCTGCAACGCCTCAACAGCGAGCTGGATCTCGCCGTGGCGCGACTGACGGCGTGATCAATCCTCGTCGTCGGGCGGCGTCACGCAACCGTAGAGGTCGTGCTCGTCGCTGCCGAGGATGTGGACCTGCGCGAACTGGCCGGACATGAGACCGGCCGCTTCGCCGTCCTGGATCTGCACACAACCGTCGATTTCCGGCGCATCGAAACGGGTGCGGCCGAAGGCCAGTTCGCCGTCGACGGCATCGACCAGCACGGTTTCCACGCGACCGACGCGCGATTCCAGCCGTTCGGCGCTGATCCGGGCCTGCGTTTCCATGAAGCGCGCCAGGCGTTCCTGCTTCACTTCTTCCGGAACCGGATCCGGCAAGGCGTTCGCCGCCGCGCCTTCGACCGGCGAATAAGCGAAGGCGCCGACGCGATCCAGCTGCGCTTCCTCGAGGAAATCGAGCAGCTCCTCGAACTCCGCTTCCGTCTCGCCCGGGAAACCGACAATGAAGGTGCTGCGGATCGCCAGCTCAGGACACATGCTGCGCCAGTTGCGGATGCGCTCCAAGGTCTTGTCGACCGCGCCCGGGCGCTTCATCAACTTGAGGATGCGCGGGCTGGCGTGCTGGAACGGAATGTCCAGGTACGGCAACAGCTTTCCTTCCGTCATCAGCGGAATGACATCGTCCACGTGCGGATACGGATAGACGTAGTGCAGACGCGTCCAGATGCCCAGCTCGCTCAGGCCTTCGCACAGCGACTTCATCCGCGTCGCATACGACTTGCCGTGCCATTCCCGTTCGGCATAGCGCAGGTCGACGCCATAGGCGCTGGTGTCCTGCGACACGACGAGCAGCTCCTTCACGCCGCCGCGCGCCAGCCGCTCGGCTTCGCGCAGCACTTGATCGACCGGACGGCTGACCAGGTCGCCGCGCAAGGAAGGAATGATGCAGAAGCTGCAACGGTGGTTGCAGCCTTCGGAGATCTTCAGATAGGCGTAATGCTTCGGTGTCAGCTTCACGCCGATGTCGTCGCTTTCGTTACGGCGCGCCGGAATCAGGTCGACGAAAGGATCGTGACGCGGCGGAAGCGCCGTATGCACGGCTCCCATCACGCTGGCGTAATCCTGCGGCCCCGTGATCGACAGGACGCCCGGATGCATCTGCAGGATTTTCTCCGGCTTCTTGCCGAGGCAGCCGGTGACGATGACCTTGCCGTTCTCGCGCAAGGCCTCGCCGATCGCGTCGAGCGACTCGTCCACCGCCGAATCAATGAAGCCGCAGGTGTTCACGACGACCACGTCGGCCGCTTCGTAGCTGCCGACGATCTCGTAACCCTCGACCTTCAGCTGCGACAGGATGCGCTCGGAATCGACCAATGCTTTCGGGCATCCGAGTGAGACGAATCCTACCTTGGGCTGGCTGCTGGACATGGCGGTGCTTCTGGCGAAAAAAGATCGCGAATTCTACCGGTTGGCGAAGCGCGAAGCTCAGGAGCCGAGGTAACGACCCGGCTTGTGGTTCAGCGCCAGCACCAGGCCAAGCACTACCGCACCCAGGATCGAGTACAGCATCTTGCTGGGCGAAAGCAGGAAGAAGGAGCAGGCAAGGATCGCCACATCGATGAGGATTTGCGCCTTGCCGGCACGGATGCCGTGGGCTTCCTGCAGCCAGATCGCGAGGATGTTGACGCCGCCCAGGCTGGAGCGATGGCGTATGAAGACCAGCACGCCCATGCCCAGCAGTACGCCGCCCGCCACCGCGGAAACAAGCGGATCGGTGACGCGGAGCTGTACCAGACGAGGCATCAGTTCCACCAGCCCCGCCAGAAGGCCCACCGAGATGAAGGTCTTGATCGTGAAGGCCCAACCCAGGCGCCTGATCGCGAACAGGAAGAACGGAAGGTTGATGAGGACGAAGGCCCAGCCGAATCGCAGGCCGGTGGCGTAATGCAGCAGGAGTGCCAGACCGGCGGTGCCGCCGGTCATCAGCCCGGAGGTACCGAACATGGCCAGTCCGAATGCCGAGAGCAAAGCGCCGATCAGGATGCCCTGCGCGTCGTCGAAGAGCGAATGCCGCAGCGAAGAATCCCGCCTTGCGACAGCCGGTTGCGACGATGTGTCGGAAGGCTCGGGAAGCGGCGGAATGGTCGAACTCATCGCATGATGATAGCCGGGATTTATTGCATCGCACCATGACATCCATAACGGAAACCGTGGTGCGTTCCACGCTCTTTCAGGCGCACGCTCCTGCTGCCACCAAAAGAAATGGCCGGCTTGCGCCGGCCATTTCTGGTGTTGCATTTCGCGGTGAAATGCGAACTTGCGTTTCCTGTCTTAGAACTTGTAACGGAAACCAATCTGCACGGACCACTGCGAGATGCCCTGGTTGACACCGTCGGAATCGCCGTTGGCGACCGTCGGAGCATCGGCGCGGTTGAAGTTGTACACGTAGTGACCGTCGTAGATGCCCTGCAGGGTGGCAACGCGACTGTCGGCGAAGAAGCCGAAGTCATAGATGTTGCCCCAGCTCTTGTCGATCATGTTGCCGATGTTCTGCACGTCGATCCACAGCTCCGACTTGTGGCCTTTGAAGAAGCCCGGCAGTTCCTGGGACAGGCGCAGATCGAAGGTGTTCACGAAGCCGGCGCGGAAGGCATTCGACGGAGCGTAGCTGCCCGCGTACTTCGCCAGCTGCGGGTTGGCCGCCAGCCACTCGTTGAACGAGGCTTCCATCGCCGCATTCGGGGTGAACACGCCTGCGCTGTTCAGGGTACCGAACAGTACGTCGCCGTTGGGCACGTAGAACAGGTCGTTCGCGTTGCGGCCGTCGCCGTTGGCGTCGTTCACGAACACGTAGCTGTACGGACGGCCGCTGCGGCCTTCGTAAAACAGGCCGACGCTGGTGTCGTAGTCGCCGAAGAAGGCGTGCTTCCAGTTCAGGTTGGCGGAGAAACGATCCTTGATCTCGTAACGCGCAGTGCGGGAGATGTCCTCGCCGGAGTTGAAGATGTAGGAGTAGTTGTAACCCGAACCGGCGGTGGAACTGGTCAGGCCGCCGACTTCCGTGGCATTGGTGTAGGTGTAGCCCACCGACCAGGACCAGTCGCTGTCCGGCGAGAACGGCTTGGTCAGCGACAGCGTCAGCTGCTGGCTCTTGCCCTTGCTGGTGTTGTCGATGAGATAGACGTTGCCAAAACGGGTATCGCGACCGAAACGGGCATCGTTGTTGGTCCAGGCACGGCCCGAAGCCGCCGGGTTGTAGTACAGCGTACGGCCATCGACCGGGCTGGTGTAGCCGGGGCCAAGGTTGAGGTCGCTGTAGTACAGGCCCGATTCCACGTCGGTGAGCAGCAGCTCAGCCGACGCCACGATGCCGTACCACGGCAACTCGCGGTCGAATGCGAGGTTGAACTTCCACACCGACGGCAGCTCGAAGTCGTGGCCGATCAGCGCCGGGGTCTGCGTGCCCGCGTTGGCCGAGGACGGGGTCGGACGGGTTTCGCCGTTGGGAACGAACGGCAGGTTCGGATCGTAGGTGAAGTAGGTGCCGTAGAACACCGAGTTCAGGCCGGTGTTGCTGTAGGCGTTGCCGATCCACACCTGCGGCGCATCGCCCTGGAACAGGCCGATACCACCACGCAGCTGGGTCTGGTACTCACTGTCGAAGGAGTAGTTGAAGCCAAAGCGCGGCTGGATGATGAAGTCACCGCTATAGGTTTCGGTGTTGTTGTAGCCGAAGACCTGTTCGACCAGCGGGTTGTATTCCGGGCTCGGGCTCGCGTCGGGCTTGTCGGCACGAACGCCGAAGGTCAGCGTCAGGTTCGAGTTGACGTACCAAGTGTCCTGCAGGAACAGCGCCGTGTTCTTGCTGGTGTAGTTGGCAGGGATCGAGCCGGGCGAGGTTTCATCGCGGACGCCGTAGGACGACCAGATGCCGGCGGCGAAGTTGTCCAGACCGTAGAACGCGTAGTTGCCCCAGTAGTCCTGGGCGAAGAAGTTGAAGATGTCGTTTTCGCTGTACTCGGCGCCGAACTTGATGTCGTGGTCACCCAGCGTCCAAGTAGCGGCACCGTAGTAGTTCCAGGTTTCCGTCTGCAGGATGTTGTTGTGCGAGCTGCGCTCGGTACCCATGCGGATCGCATCGCCGCTCGTGGGAGCGGTGAAGTAGATCATGATCTGCGGCAGGTTGGTCGGCGTATTGCGGATCGCGGAGTATTCGCGGTAGGACGCCTTCAGCTCGGTGGAGAAGCTGTCCGTCCAGTCGCTGTACAACTGGCCGACGAAGCTCTCGACCGTCTTCTCGTGAACGAACCACGAGGAGCTCAGGGCCAGCAGGCTGGCGCTGGAACCTTCCGGACGCACCTTGCTCTGCTCCAGCTTGCTGTAGCGGAAGCTGGCGCGCTGGGTGTCGGTGATGTTCCAGTCGATCTTGGCGGCGTATTCCTCGAGCACCGTGTTGGTGTTGTCGATCGAGGTTTCGCCGGCATCGAAGCCCCACACGTCGCGAGCAATCTGCTGCGCGCGTTCCAGGTCGGCCTGGGTGAAATCGTAGTCGGCCCAATTGAACGAGGTGCCCGGCGTGAACTGCTCATACTTTTCGTAGTTCACGAAGAAGAACAGCTTGTCCTTGACCAGCGGACCACCGAAGGTCATGCCGTAGGTCTGTTCCTTCTCGAAACCGTTGAATTCGGCACCGGTCGGGTCTTTGCCGAACCAGTCGCCGTCACGGAAGGAGCCGTACACCGAACCGTGGAATTCGTTGCCGCCGGACTTGGTCACGGCGTTGACGTTGGCACCGGCCGCGCCGGCGATGGTCACGTCGTAGTTCGACAGGCTAATGTCGATGGCTTCGATGGCTTCCATCGAGACCGGCTGGCGCTTGGTCGGCATGTTGTTGCCTTCCAGACCGAAGGTGTCGCTGGCCGCGATGCCGTCGATGGTGACTTGGTTGAAGCGCGGATTCTGGCCGCCGGCCGAGATGGTGCCCGAGGCGCGGTCAACGAAGGCGACACGCGGGTCGAGACGCATGTAGTCCTGGATGTTGCCGTTGATCGACGGCAGCGCCTGGATGGCGGCCTGGTCAACGCTGGTGCCCGAGCCCTGCTTGAGCGCGGAGAACACCGAGCTGCCGCCCACGGCAACCACTTCGACCGATTCCAGCGAGGTCGCAGCGGAATCGAGGTCGGCGTTGATCGCGGCGGTTTCGCCCAGCGACAGATAGACGTTCTCGGACGATTCGCCCTTGAAGCCATCACGCGTGATGGTCACGGTGTAGGGACCGCCGACGCGCAGACCGCGCGCGATGTAGCGACCCTGCGCATCGGTAACCGCGCGGCTCGTGGTGCCCGACGGGGTGTGCACGATGATGACTTCGGCGCCAGCCAGCGGCGCACCCGAGGTATCGGTCACGCGGCCGGACAGACCCGAGGACGTGGTCTGCGCATAAATCGGGGATGTCATGAGGAGCACGGCGAGCGCGCCGGCCAGACGAGTGACTCGAAGCTGTTTTTTCATTTGGGTATGCCCTATTGCCTGACGAAAGAACGAAAGGTTGCGCGAACCTCACCGGCTGGAACTGGCATTCTGCCTCGATCCCGAGCTTGTCCGGTGGTTGTGAACCGCCCGACATGATGCGCAGGCGGCGTTAACTTCACTTTAACAGTTTAACACCATCACATGACGGATTTGCGACGGGCCACGACACCGCGGCCTGCGCCACATCCCCGGAACACCAGCATTTCCGCCCTTGCGCGTGCCGCTCATGTTGCATGGCAGCATGACACATTCCAGCCATCTTCGTCATGTGCGCGCCGTCAGCGCGCCAGATGCGGCAGCGCCTTGCCCAGTCCGTCGATGAACATCTGCACCGAGATGGCGACCAGCAGCATGCCCATCAGGCGTTCGACCGCCACCAGCGCACGCTGGCCAAGGATGCGTTGCAGGTAGGTGGCGCTGAACAGGATCGCGGCCGTGGCCGACCACGCCAGCAGCAGTGCGATGGACCAGTCGCCCAGTCGTTGCGGCTCATTGCTGGCCATCAGGATCACGGCCGCCATGCCGGACGGCCCGGCGATCAGCGGAATCGCCATCGGCACGATGAAGGGCTCGCCGCTGATCTCATCGCCCGTCAAGCTGCCCTTGCCCGGGAAGATCATGCCCAGGCCGATCAGGAACAGCACGATGCCGCCGGCGATCGTTACCGACTCCTCGCGCAAATGCATCGCATCCAGGATCGCCTTGCCGGCGAAGAGGAACATGAAAAGCACGCCAAGTGCGATCAGGAGTTCGCGCGCCAGCACGATGCGCTGTCGCTTGGGCGGCATGCCACGCAGCAAGCTCAGGAAAACCGGGATGTTGCCGAGCGGATCGAGAATCAGGAACAGCAGGATGGCGGCGGAAAGCGTGGTCATGGGGGCGTGCCACTGTTGAAAAACCCCTCGCCCTGCCGGGAGAGGGGTTGGAAGAAATCAGGAGCGCGTATTTGGCGCGCTCCTTTCCGGTGTTGTTGGGTCCACGCCTCCGAAAAGGGAGACGGGACAAACCATCACTTCAGGCGGGAAGCCGCGAAATCCCAGTTCACCAGGTTCCAGAACGCTTCGATGTACTTGGGGCGCGCGTTGCGGTAGTCGATGTAGTACGCGTGTTCCCACACATCGATGGTGAGCAGCGGATTGTCGTCGCCGGTCAGCGGCGTGGCGGCATTGGACGTGGACACGAGGCCGAGCGAGCCGTCCGGACGCTGCACCAGCCAGGCCCAGCCCGAACCGAAGGTGCCGATGGCCGTCTTGGTGAACTCTTCCTTGAAGGCGGCGAAGCTGCCCCAGGTCTTCGTGATCAGCTCGGCCAGCTTGCCGGTCGGCTCGCCGCCGCCACCGGGCTTCAGGCCGTTCCAGTAGAAGGTGTGGTTCCACACCTGCGCGGCGTTGTTGAACATGCCGCCGCAGGACTTCTTCACAATGGTTTCCAGATCGGCGTTCTCAAGCTCGGTGCCCTTGATCAGGTTGTTCAGGTTCGTGACGTAGGTCTGGTGATGCTTGCCGTAGTGGTAGTCGATGGTTTCGGCGGAGATATGCGGTTCGAGCGCGGTGCGGTCGTAGGGAAGCGCGGGAAGTTCGATGGCCATGATGGGGAATCCTTACTGTGAGTTGCTGGAATGCGCGCGGCGCATGACGGATAGCATTTACAATTCTAGGGCCTGTTGACGCCTGTGGAGCAGGCCCCTTGCCGATGGCCATTCCGGCCCGGTTTCAATAGATCTCTGGAGCAATCCCTATGGCCGCGATGACGCGAATCCGGACGCTGGTGGAATCCCACCCTGTCGTCCTCTTCATGAAAGGCACGCCGGAATTCCCGATGTGCGGTTATTCGGCGCGCGCGGCGGAAGTCCTCGGCAAGTGCGACACGCCTTTCCATGCGGTCAATGTCCTGGCCGATCCGGAGATCCGCGCCAGCCTGCCGCGTTACTCGAACTGGCCCACGTTCCCGCAGCTGTTCATCCATGGCGAGCTGATCGGTGGCTGCGACATCGTGGTGGAGCTGTTCGAACAAGGCCAGCTGCAGCAGATGGTCGCGGACGCAGCGGCAGCATGATGGCTTCCCTGAAATCATCGCCCCCGGCGAAGGATGCGCTGGCCGGACGCGTGGTGCTGGTCACCGGCGCACATGGCGGAATGGGTTCGGCCGTCGCGCATGCGATCGCCGCGAGCGGCGGCACGCCGATCCTGCTCGGCCGCCGCGTGCCCAAGCTCAACGCGCTGTGCGATGCGCTGGAACGCGCCGGCTCGAATCCCGCGATCTATCCGATGGATCTGTCCGGCGCGACGCCGGACGATTACGACAACCTGCGGCAAGCCGTCGAAAGCGAATTCGGGCGATTGGACGGCATCGTCCATTGCGCCGCAGAGTTCAAGGGATTGGCCTCAATCGAGAACATGCCGGTCGAGGATTGGCTCACCGGCATGCATGTGAACCTGACCGCGCCCCTGTTGCTGACCCGCGCCCTGCTGCCCTTGCTGCGTGCGCGCGACGATGCCGCCGTATTGTTCCTGCTCGATGCGCACGACCGCGTGGCCAAGCCCTTCTGGGGCGCCTATGGCGTCGCCAAGCTCGGCTTGGCCGGCATGGCCGAAATCCTGCACGCGGAACTGGAAAACTCCCCGGTGCGCGTGCACGGCCTGATTCCCGGAGCGATGCGCACACCACTGCGCGCCCGGGCCTATTTCGCCGAGAACCCGGGTGATGTGCCGGAACCATCCGCCTACGCGGGCGCGGTCGCATCCCTGCTCGCGGCCGGAGATGCGACGCTGGATTCGCAAGCCATCATCGAACTGGAAGCCGAGTCCACCGCGCCGAAACCGTTCGGACTGGCCGTCTTCGCACAGTAATCCCGTCGCGACGGATCACGAAGCCCGCAGGCGCTCCAACACGGGAGCCACCTGTGCCTCGCGGCCCAGGGCGCGCCCTGCCCGTTCGAGCTGCCCGATCAAGGCCTCACGCGAATCGGCGCGCAAGGTGGCGTGACCGGTCTTGCGGCCGGGACGCGCGGATTTCCCGTAGTCGTGCCAATGCGCGCCGGGAATGGAAAGCAACGCGTCCCGATCGGGCAATTCGCCGATGAAGTTCAACATGCAGGAATATCCGCGCGGCGCGGTGCTGCCCAAGGGCATGCCCAGCACGGCGCGCAGATGGTTCTCGAATTGTGAGGTTTCCGCGCCTTCGATCGTCCAGTGCCCGGAGTTGTGCACGCGCGGCGCCATTTCGTTGGCCAGCAGATTGCCACCGCAGTCGAACAGTTCCAGCGCGAACACGCCGACGTAATTCAGCGCCTCGGCCACCTTCTTCGCGTGCTCGATGGCCTGCGCCGCCAGCGCCGGCGAAACATCGGCCGGCGCCAGGCTCACCGACAGCACGCCATCGACATGCCAGTTCTGCGTGATCGGAAAGGCGCGGAATTCGCCCTCGCGCGAACGCACCGCGACCACGGAAAGCTCGCGCTCGAACTTTACGAAGCCTTCGAGGATCAAGCCGACGCGCTTGGCCTGCGCGCCCAGCGCGGTCCACGCGGCATCGGCATCCTCGGCGCTGCGCAAGCGGAACTGGCCCTTGCCGTCGTATCCCAGACGGCGCGTCTTGAGGATCGCCGGCCCGCCGATCCGCGCGATCGCGGCCTCGAGCGCTTCGCGCGAGTCCACTTCGGCGAATGCGGGCGTGCCGATGCCGAGCGAATTGAACAGCGACTTTTCGCTCAACCGATCCTGCGCCGTGGCCAAAGCCAATTCCGGCGGGAACACCGGCAGCGATGCGGCCAGTTTCTTCACGCTCGCCGCGGGAACGTTCTCGAAATCGAAGGTCGCCACGTCCGCCTGGGCCGCGAATTTCTCCAACGCCTCGTGATCGGCGTATTCGCCCTGGATGCGATCGGCCAGATGCGCCGCGCAGCATTCGTCGGCCGGCTCCAGCACCACGAAACGCAAACCCAGCGGCGCGCCCGCGAGGATCATCATCCGCGCCAGTTGCCCACCGCCCAGGATCCCGAGCGTCAGATGCGAATTGCTCACGCCAAGGCTCTCAAACGCGCGGATCGGGATGGTCCAGCACATCGGCGGTACGCGCGGCGCGGAACGCGTCGAGCGCTTCGCGCACCGTGGCATCCTGGTTCGCCAGCAGCGCCGCCGCGAACAAGGCCGAGTTGGCCGCGCCCGCCGCGCCGATCGCGAAAGTCGCGACCGGCACGCCATTGGGCATCTGCACGATCGACAGCAGCGAATCCAGCCCGTTCAAGGATTTCGACTGGACCGGCACGCCGAGCACCGGAACCGGCGTCAGCGCCGCGATCATTCCCGGCAGATGTGCCGCGCCGCCCGCTCCGGCGATGATCGCCTGCAATCCGCGTTCACGCGCGGTTTTCGCATAGTCGAACAACAATTCCGGCGTGCGATGCGCGGAAACGACGCGTACTTCGTGCGCAATGGCCAGTGAATCCAGCATCGCTGCCGCGTGCTGCATGGTGTCCCAATCGGAACGGCTTCCCATTACCACGCCAACACGCGGACTTGCGTTGAGGCTCATGCGTCAGCTCTCTGGTCAAAGGTCTATTGTAGTCAACGGGAGCGGCTGACAGAATCCGGCCCGGTTGTGAACGAATGCTAAAGGTTGCTCCAAATGTCGCTCGATAAACGCCTGCTGGACGTCCTGCGTTGCCCTGCCACGCGGCAGGACTTGCGTTTGCTGTCCCCCGGCCAGCTTGGCGCCCTGAACAAAGCAGTTTCCTCCGGCGAATTGCGCGACGGCGAAGGCCGCCTCGTGCAGCAGCCCTTCTCTGCCGCCCTGCTCGCGGCGGACGGCACGCACGTCTATCGCGTCGACGACGGCATTCCGGTTTTGCTCGTCGGGGAATCGATCGATCCGCGCGGCATCGCCGGATTCGAAGCCTAGTGGCCGGCGTTTGGCGATCTGAAGCCTGATGGATACCGAAGCACGCTCCGAGCTCCTTGCCGGTCTGCGGGACCAGACCCAGGAACAGATTGCGCGCGCCTTGCACGCGATGTTCGAGGAACTGGATTCGCGCCTGTTCGAACTGGCCGAGCGCAGCCGCGTGATGGCGCAGCAGCAGACCTACTTCAACGGATTGCGCGAATGCCGCCGCCATCGCGTGGCGATCGAAACCGATTTCCTGCAGTCCATCGATATCGCGTTCCGGATCGAAGCCGCGCCCAAGCAGACCGAAGCCGCGCCTGCAGCGCTGAGCCTGATGCCGCGCGACGAGCTGGAAGAAACATTGGCGCTGTCGGCGCAGGCGGATCGCTATTCCAAATCGCTCGCCGCTCCGCTTTCGGTGCTGGAAAAGCGCATGGCGTCCTTGTTGGAGCGCGACGCGACGCCACCCGCCGACAATCCGCTGTCGCCCGAGTCGCTCGGTCGCGCCTTCCGTCACGCCATGCAATTGCTGGATGTGGACGTGGAAATCCGGCTGATCGCCCATTCGATCTTCGGCGTCCATGTGCTGGGCGTGCTGGAATCGGTCTATTCCGCGCTCAACCACCGTCTTGCCGCCGCCGGTGTGCTGCCGGAACTCCGTTTCGAGGAGATGCCGCGCGAAACGCGCTCTCCGCTGCCGCCGCCCAAGCACGGCCCGCCGCGCCGCGTGCCCGATGCGCCGGTTCCGCGCACGACCAGCGAATTACGCGCCGTCCCGGCGACGAAACTCGAATTGCAGCCGGATGGCCTCGCCCAACGCCTGCAGGATCTGCGCGCGCTGATACAGCACTTGGCCGAATCCGGCCGCCGCACGTCCCCGTCTTCCGACGACAGCTCGCGCGCCGCCGTCGGCGCGATGCTCGACCAGACCTTGCTGCAACGCTCACTCGACCAGATCTGGACCTACGAAGGCGAACCGCGCGAGCTCAAATCCGCGCTGCTCGATGCCTCGCGCCAGCTCGACCCCGATGCATCCGACGCCGTCCTCCAGCCGGAAGACGAGGACGTGATCGACCTGATCGGGCTGCTGTTCGATGCGGTGCGGCACGACTCCAACCTGCCCGAACCCTTGCGCGCCGTACTGGCGCGCTTGCAGATCCCGTTCCTGAAAACCGCCATCGAAGATCGCTCGCTGCTGGAAGCCGACCGCCATCCGGCGCGGCAACTGCTCGACGAACTCGGCGCGCTGGCCTTGTCGTGGTGCCCGAGCGCCGACCCGGATCGCTCGCTGCTGCGCCAGATCGCGGTGATCGTCGAAAGCCTCGCTTCGCACCACACTTCGGGCCCGGTGCGTTTCGACCAGGCGATGGAAAAGCTCTCGTCGTTCCTTGACAGCAGCCGCCGCCGCGCCGAAATCGCCGAACAGCGCAGCATCGAAACCGCGCTCGGCAAGGAGCGCCTGCGCGTGGCCCGGTTGCGCGTCGCCGCCCTGCTCGACCTGAAACTGCGCGACACCGATCCGCTGCCGTGGGTGCGGCAGATCCTGCGCGGCCCTTGGGCCAACTATCTCGTGCTGCTGTGGCTGCGCCAGGGCGAAACCAGCGCGGAATACCGCCAGGCCCGCCATTTCATCGACGAGCTGCTGTGGTGCGACAACCCGAAAGCCCGACAGGAAGACAACGCGCGCCTGCAAGCCGCATGCGCCGAACTGCCGGGAGTGTTCCGCAACGGACTGGCACGCATCGCCAGCCACGACCGCGAAATCGACCAGCTCGCGGCCCAGCTCGACGAATATCTTTCCACCACGGCGAGCGCCCAACCGCTACCGGATTTCGTCTACGAGAACGATCCGACGCTGGCGCTGGCCGACCTGTCGCGCCAGCTCGTGGAGCCGAGCGCCGAAAGCGGCGCCTCTTCTCCCGGTCAGAACCAGCCGGAACCCAGTGAGATCGATCCGGAACTGCTCGCGCACCTGCGCTCCTTGCCGCCCGGCTCGTGGTTCGAGTTCAAGCGCAATGGCGAGCCGGAGCGCGCGAAGCTGTCGTGGATCAGTCCGTACAGCAATCGCGGCCTGTTGGTGAACCGCAGCGGGATGAAAGTGCAGGACATGGACATCGAGCAGCTGGCGCGCGAAATCGAATCCGGCTTCGCCCGCATCCTCGACAGCGCCCGCCTGCTGGAACGCACGCTCACGCAACTGATCGCGCGCCTGCAGCAGGCGCAGTCGCAGATCGGAGCGGCCTGAGGCCGCGTTCCGTCAGGACGATCGATGGACGCAATCGAACAAGACCTCGCGCCTCCGCCCGCGCACCTGATCGCGCTGGACGTGGCGCGGTCACTGGCAGAAGACATCGGCCCGCTCGACGCCACCGCGCAACTGCTACCCGAGGCCGGCACGCGCACCGCGCGCATCGTCTGCCGCGAACCCGCCGTGATCGCAGGCGGCCCGTGGCTGGAAGGCTGCTTCCGCATGCTTGATCCGGAGGCGCGCATCCAATGGCATGTCCGCGACGGCGAACGCGCCCGGCCGGACGATGTCGTCTGCACCATCCAGGCCCGCGCCCGCGCGCTGGTCACCGCCGAGCGCAGTGCCCTGAACTTCCTGCAGACCTTGTCGGGCACGGCGACCGTCGTGGCCGACTACGTGGCCATCGTCGCCGGCACGAAGGCGAAGATCCTCGACACGCGCAAGACGCTGCCGGGATTGCGTTTGGCGCAGAAATACGCGGTGCGCTGCGGCGGTGGCTTCAACCATCGCATCGGCCTGTACGACGCTGTGATGCTGAAGGAAAACCACCTCGTGGCCGCCGGCTCGATCGCCGCCGCGATCCAGCTTTCACGCGCCAGGTTCCCGGACCTGCCGATCATCTGCGAAGTGGAGAACTTCAACGAATTGCAGCAGGCCATCGATGCCCGCCCCGACCGCATCCTGCTCGACGATTTCGACGACGCCACACTGCGGCAAGCCGTGGCATTGGCGGATGGTCGCGTGCCACTGGAAGTGTCCGGCGGCGTGACGCGCGAACGCCTGCGCACGATCGCCGAGACCGGCGTGGACTGCATTTCGATCGGCGGCCTGACCAAGCATCTGCGGGCGATCGACTTTTCGATGCGGATCGGCGACTAGGCGGCATCGCGCCCGTCGCCGTCCTTTTCCGCGAAACCCGTTGCGGGCTCCGCTTCGCTGCGAGGAGCGGATCGACCGCTCCAGCGCAGACGTTTTCTTACGCGGCCTTCGCCGTGTTTTCCGCCGGCGCGGTGGTGCGGATCAGGTGATCGAACGCCGACAAGGCTGCCGTGGCGCCCGCGCCGACCGCGATCACGATCTGCTTGTACGGAACCGTGGTGCAGTCGCCGGCCGCGAACACGCCCTGGACATTGGTCTGGCCGCGCGCGTCGATTTCGATTTCACCGCGAGGCGTCAGGTTCACCGTGCCCTTGAGCCAATCGGTGTTCGGCAGCAAACCGATCTGCACGAAGATGCCGGAAAGCTCCAGCTCATGCGCGCTGTTGTCCTGACGGTTGGTGTAGCGCAGACCCACGACCTTTTCGCCGTCGCCGACCACTTCGGTCGTCAACGCATTGGTAATGACAGTCACGTTCGGCAGGCTGCGCAGCTTGCGCTGCAGGACCTCGTCGGCGCGCAGCTTGCCGTCGAATTCCAGCAGCGTGACGTGCGAAACGATGCCGGCAAGGTCGATGGCCGCTTCGACGCCGGAATTGCCGCCGCCGATCACCGCGACCTTCTTGCCCTTGAACAGCGGGCCATCGCAGTGCGGGCAATAGGTGACGCCCTTGGTGCGGTATTCGTTCTCGCCCGGCACGTTCATGTTGCGCCAGCGCGCGCCGGTCGCCAGCACCACGGTGCGCGCCTTCACGCTCGCGCCGCTCTGCAGCTGCACTTCGACGAAGCCGTCGCCCGGCACGAGCTTTTCGGCGCGCTGCAGGTTCATCACGTCGACGTCGTAATCCTTGACGTGTTGTTCCAGCGCCGTGGCGAGCTTCGGGCCTTCGGTGTGCGGAACGGAAATGAAGTTCTCGATGTCCATGGTGTCGAGCACCTGGCCACCGAAGCGCTCGGCCACGACGCCGGTGCGAATGCCCTTGCGTGCGGCATAGATCGCCGCCGACGCGCCGGCCGGACCGCCGCCGACGACGAGCACGTCGAACGGCGCCTTCTCGCTGATCTTCTTCGCAGCGCGTGCTTCCGCGCCGGCGTCGAGCTTGGCGACGATTTCCGCCAGCTCCATGCGACCCTGGCCGAACTGTTCGCCGTTGAGATAGATCGTCGGCACCGACATGATCTTGCGCGCTTCCACTTCGTCCGGGAACACCGCGCCGTCGATCGCGACGTGCTCGATCTTCGGATTCAGCACCGCCATCAGGTTCAGCGCCTGCACCACGTCCGGGCAGTTCTGGCAGCTTTGCGAGAAATAGGTTTCGAAACGGAACTTGCCGTCCGGCGCGTTGCTTTCGAGCGAGCGGATCTGCTCGAGCAGCTCGGGCTCGGCCTTGGACGGATGGCCGCCGACCTGCAACAGGGCCAACACCAGCGAGGTGAACTCGTGGCCCATCGGCAAGCCGGCAAAAGTCAGGTGGATGTCCTCACCGGGCGACGTCAGCGCGAACGAGGGACGGCGCGTATTCGCGGCCTCGTCCTTCTCGAGCGTGATCTTGTCGGAGGCCGAGACGATGTCGTCGAGCAGCGCCAGCATTTCCTGCGACTTTTCGCCGTCGTCGGCAAACGCGGTGATGTGGATCGGGCGCTTGGCCATCGCCAGATAGCCCGCGAGCTGCGATTTGAGATTGGCGTCCAACATGTCGAATTCCCTGGATGATGCAAAGCGTGGCTGGCTGGCGATAGCTGGCTGGCGACGCTTGAAATGCGCGGAGGGTTTCTCCGGCCTTGAAGCATCCACGAGGTGGGCGCGATGCCCACCCCGCGGTTCCGATGGATCAGATCTTGCCGACCAGGTCCAGCGACGGCGCGATGGTCTTGGCGCCTTCCTTCCACTTCGCCGGGCACACTTCGCCCGGATGCGCGGCGGTGTACTGCGCGGCCTTCAGCTTGCGCAGGGTTTCGCTCACGTCGCGGGCGATTTCGTTGGAGTGGATTTCAGCGGTCTTGATGATGCCTTCCGGATTGATGATGAAGGTGCCGCGCAGCGCGAGGCCTTCTTCCGGGATCAGCACGTCGAACGCCTTGGAGAGCTCGTGGGTCGGGTCACCGACCAGCGGGAACTGCGCCTTGCCCACGGCCGGCGAGGTTTCGTGCCACACCTTGTGCGCGAAGTGCGTGTCGGTCGAAATCACGTAGACCTCGGTGTTCAGCTTCTGGAATTCGGCATAGTTGTCGGCCGAGTCTTCGATTTCGGTCGGGCAGTTGAAGGTGAAGGCCGCCGGCAGGAAGATGAAAACCGACCACTTGCCCTTGATGGATTCGTCGCTGACGGTGACGAACTTGCCAGCGTGGAAGGCATTGGCCTGGAAGGCCGGAACCTGGGTGTTGATGAGAGACATTGCGCTTAACTCCTGCGGGTGGATAGGAAAAATCGCGTGTTGCATCGCGACAACAGCAGTCTAGTGGATGCAAAACCGATACATGAAATTGATTGTTACAATTGTTGCGATTGGCAAATCCTATCGAATCGTTTGCACCGAATCAGCTTCCGATGTATCGGAATCCCAGATAGACCCGCATGACCTGCATCTCAAGCCGAGCGGGTCGTTCGACAAGCTGAATGCACAACGCACCGTCGCCACGCGGCTGGCGCTATAATGCATGGCAACACGCCAGCATCCGGCGCGGACCAGTCCCCAAAGACTCGTCCGCGTTTTCGTTTGCCCGCGACAAAATCCAGCTTTCCTACACAGACGCTCCCAATGTCCATCGAAAACCTGCGCAACATCGCCATCGTCGCCCACGTCGACCACGGCAAGACCACCCTCGTCGACCAGCTGCTCAAGCAGTCCGGCACCTTCAGCGAACGTGCCGTCATCGCCGAGCGCGTGATGGACAGCAACGACCAGGAAAAGGAACGCGGCATCACCATCCTGGCCAAGAACACCGCGATCAACTGGAACGGCAACCGCATCAACATCGTCGACACGCCCGGGCACGCCGACTTCGGCGGCGAGGTCGAACGCGTGCTGTCGATGGTCGATACCGTGCTGCTGCTGGTCGACGCGATGGACGGCCCGATGCCGCAAACCCGCTTCGTGACGCAGAAAGCCTTCGCGATGGGCTTCAAGCCGATCGTGGTGGTGAACAAGATCGACCGTCCGGGCGCGCGTCCGGATTGGGTCGTCGAGCAAGTGTGGGACCTGTTCGACCGACTCGGCGCGACGCCGGAACAGATGGACTTCCCGATCGTCTACGCCTCGGCCCTGAACGGCTATGCCAGCCTCGATCCGGAAGCGCGCGACGGCGACATGACGCCGTTGTACGAGGCCATCATGCAGCACGCGCCGAAGCCGCCGGTGGATCTGGAAGGCCCGTTCCAGATGCGCATCAGCCAGCTCGACTACAACAGCTTCGTCGGCGTGATCGGCATCGGCCGCATCCAGCGCGGCACGCTGAAGAAGGGCATGCCGGTGACGGTCATCTCGCGCGACGGCAAGGCGCGCTCCGGCCGCGTCGGCCAGGTGCTCGGCTTCCTCGGCCTGGAACGCATCGAGCAGGAAGAAGCCGTCGCCGGCGACATCGTGGCGATTTCCGGCATTCCGGAACTGACGATTTCCGACACCGTCTGCGCGATCGAAGCGCCCGAGGCGCTGCCGGCGCTGACCGTCGACGAGCCGACGATCTCGATGACCTTCCAGGTCAACAATTCGCCCTTCGTCGGCAGCAAGGAACACTCCGGCGGCAAGTTCCTCACCAGCCGCCAGCTGCGCGAACGTCTCGACCGCGAGAAGGTCCACAACGTGGCGCTGCGCGTCGAGGACGGTTCGGACGCCGACAAGTTCCTGGTGTCCGGCCGCGGCGAACTGCACCTGTCGGTGCTGATCGAAACCATGCGCCGCGAAGGCTATGAACTGGCCGTGTCGCGCCCGGAAGTGATCATCAAGGAGATCGACGGCCAGCTGATGGAGCCGTTCGAACAGCTCGTCGTCGACATCGAGGAAGAGCACCAGGGCCCGGTGATGGAGCGCCTCGGCATGCGCAAAGGCCAGCTCAAGAACATGGAACCCGACGGCAAAGGCCGCGTGCGCCTGGAATACATGATCCCGGCGCGTGGCCTGATCGGCTTCCAGAACCAGTTCAAGACCCTGACCCAGGGTTCGGGTCTGCTGTTCCACGTCTTCGACCACTACGGTCCGAAGGAAGAAGGCCAGATCGCCAAGCGTCCCAACGGCGTGATGATCTCCAACGGCACCGGCCAAGCCCCGGCGTATGCGCTGAACATGCTGCAGGAGCGCGGCCGCCTGCTGGTCGGCGACGGCGACGAGATCTACGAGGGCCAGCTGGTCGGCATCCACTCCAAGGACAACGACCTGACCGTCAATGCGCTGCGTGCCAAGCAGCTGACCAACATCCGCGCCGCCGGCAAGGATGACGGCATCCAGCTGACCCCGCCGATCCGCATGTCGCTGGAACAGGCGCTGGACTTCATCGACGACGACGAACTGGTCGAGGTCACGCCGAAGGCGATCCGCCTGCGCAAGAAGCACCTGACCGAGAACGACCGCAAGCGCGCCTCGCGCGCCGCCTGAGCCCCGGGCTCCGAAAAACGCCGCCGCGCATCCGAACGATGCCCGGCGGCGTTTTCATTTCTACGGCCAGCGACGCTCGCGTACACTCTTTTTCCGCGGGTGGTTTGCGTCGTTTCCGGTCGCCTTCGTCGGGCCCGAGCTTCCGTCCGCCCGAATCCTCAGCCCACGGGACGACCGCCATGAACCCTACCCGCCCGCTCGGCCTGTGGACCAGTACCGCGCTGGTGGTCGGCAACATCGTCGGCATGGGCATTTTCCTGCTGCCCGCCTCGATCGCGCCGCTTGGACTGAATGCGGTATTCGGCTGGCTGATCACGGTCGTGGGATGCATCGCACAGGCGCTGGTGTTCGCACGGCTCGCAAAGCAACGACCGAAGGCCGAAGGACCCTACGACTATCTGCGCGAAGCCTTCGGCGAAGCGCCCGCATTCCTGGCGATCTGGGCGTACTGGGTCTCGATGTGGGTCACGACCGCCGGCATCGCAATCGGCGTCACCGGCTATCTGGACGCGGTATTCCCGCTGCTCCACCGATTCCATCCGGGCGCGGTCGCGCTGGCCTTGGTGTGGATGCTGACGGCGCTGAACCTGTTCGGCGTGAAAAGCGGCGGCGTCTTCCAGCTCGCGACCACGGTCTTGAAGCTGACGCCGTTGTTCGTGCTGATCCTGCTCGGGCTGTGGCTGTTCGCCGCGCGGCCGGAAAGCTACAGCGCGCCGCGCACGGCCGTTCCACTCGGCATTTCCGGCATTGCCGCGGCGACTTCCCTGTCACTGTTCGCGATGCTCGGGCTGGAATCGGCCAGCCTGTCCGCCGCGCGGGTCAAGGATCCCGAGCGCACCATTCCGCGCGCCACGGCGATCGGAACCCTGCTCACCGGCGCGATCTCGCTCGCGGTGTCCACCTTGCCGATGTTCCTGCTGCCGACCGCCGAACTGGAAAACAGCGGCGCCCCGTTCGCGGACGTGTTGAACCGCTATCTGGCGGAAGGCTCGGGCCGCTGGCTGGCGCTGTTCATCGCCATCAGCGGCATCGGCGCGATCAACGGCTGGATCCTGCTCACCGGCGAAGTCACGCGCGTGATGTCGCAACGCGGCGAGTTTCCGCTTCGGCTGTCCCGACTCAACCGCTTCGCTTCGCCGCGCAATGCCTTGCTGTTCGCGGCCATCCTCGCCAGCGCGATGATCGGCATGAGCTACAGCCAATCGCTGGTGGCAGGCTTCACCTTCCTCACCAACGTCACCACGCTGGTCACGCTGCCGTTGTATCTGGGCTGCACGCTGGCCCTGCTGCGCCTGTGGCGCAAGGAACCCGCATCGCGGCGTCCATGGATGTTGCCGGTCTGTGCCATCGCGCTGGCCTTCGTGGCCTGCGTGCTGTTCGGCAGCAGCGCGACACCGCTGGTGATGGCGTTGGGTCTTGCGCTCGCCGGCCTGCCGATCTTCTGGCTGCGCCGCCGCGTTTGATGGATCAGCGCGATTCGAGGCCCGCGAACAGATCCGCATGCAACAGCCGATGGAACAGATGCTCGCCCGCCTCGTGCCGCACGGCAAGCCTGCCGGTGTCGTAGGAACGCGAATGCAGGCCCTGCTGCACCGACTTGCACACGCCCATGTCCTCGTCCTGCACGATGTTGGCGACTTCGATGCTGTGGCGGTTGCGCGCCTCGGCTTCGGATGAAACGTCGGCGAACCAGAAATCGAAAATCACTTCGGTGCGGTCCGGTCCCAGCGGCAATACGAGGTTCGTGTCCATCTGGCCTTCGTACCAGTTGATCATGAAGTTCGGGTACAGCCAGTAGTACAGCGCCCGCTCGCCCTTGCGCACCGAGGCGAACTCCTGCATCTCGCCCTGCACCATCGGGCTGGATTGCAGGCAGTGGCGCTCGCCGTTCTCGATGCTGTAGCGCTTGAAGTCCAGCACGCTGTTGAGGCCCTTGTGCAGGAACGGTACGTGGTATCCGCCGTCGAGGTAGTTGTCGACGAACACCTTCCAGTTGCAGTCGAACAGATAGTGCTGGCGGTGGAACCAGCGCAACGCCCCCAGGTCCAGCGCCTTCGCTTCATCGACGAACTTCGCGCCGAAAGATTCCGCGAAGCCCGGCCCGCCGCGCTCGATCCGCACGAACACCCAGTTTTCCCAGACATCCACATCGACCGGCACGAGTCCGTTCGCGGCCTTGTCGAAATCCTCCACGCCTTCGAAATGCGGCGTGCCCTTCAGTGCACCATCAAGGCCATAGGTCCAGCCGTGGTAAGGGCAGGAAAAACGCTTGCTGCAGCCGTGCGGAGCGGTTTCCACGGCTGCGGCGTGGTGGCGGCAGACGTTGAAGAACGCGCGCAGGACGCCGTCCTCGCCGCGCACCACGAGGATGCGTTCGCCCGCAATCTCGCAGGTGACGAAGGCGCCGGCTTCGCGCACCTGTTCCAGGCGCGCCGCGTATTGCCAGGTCTTGATGAACACGGTGCGACGCTCCAGTTCGTCGATGCGCGGATCCAGATACCACGACGCCGGAATCGTCCTGGCCCGTTCCAATGCAAGCGTCGGATCGTATTGCCCAATCAGGCTGGCGAGGGAAGCGGACATGCAATTCTCCGGTTGGCGACGCGATGAGCGACAATTCTGGCATGGCTTCCAAGCACGATTCCGCCCCGCCCTTCGCCGGGCTCACGCCCGAAACTGTGGTCGACGCGGTCGAATCGCTCGGTCTTTACTGCGACGGCCGCATCCTGGCGCTCAACAGCTACGAGAACCGCGTCTACCGCGTCGGCATCGAAGACGCCGCGCCGGTCGTGGCGAAGTTCTATCGTCCGGAACGCTGGAGCGATGCCGCGATCCTCGAAGAGCACGCCTTCGCGAAGGAACTGGGGGACGCCGAGCTTTCCGTGGTCGCGCCGCTGGTCGTCGGCAAGCACACGCTGCATCGCCATCAGGGCTTCCGCTTCGCGCTGTTCCCGATGCAGGGCGGCCACGCGCCGGAACTGTCCAGCCGCGACACGCTGGTGCAACTCGGCCGCACGCTGGCACGCATGCACAATATCGGCGCGCGCCAGCGGTTCGCGCATCGTTGCCGGCTGGACGTGGAAACCTTCGGCCGCGCGCCGGTGGCGTTCCTCGAATCCTCGGGCTTCGTTCCGACGGAGTTGAAAGCCAACTTCTCCCGCATCGCCGCCGAGCTCATGGCCGAATGCGAGGCTGCGTTCGCACGCAGCGAGCCGCTCCAGACGCTGCGCCTGCACGGCGACTGCCATCCGGGCAACATCCTCTGGCGCGAAGGCGTGGCGCATTTCGTCGATCTGGACGACTGCCTGACCGGCCCTGCGATCCAGGATCTGTGGATGTTCCTTTCCGGCACGCCGGACGAGCAGCGCGGGCAATTGGATCGATTGATCGAAGGCTATGCCGAATTCCGCGATTTCGACTGGCGCGAACGCCATCTGGTCGAAGCGCTGCGCAGCTTGCGGATGCTGCACTACCACGCCTGGATCGCGCGGCGCTGGAACGATCCGGCCTTCCCGGCCGCGTTCGGCTGGTTCGGGGATGCCCGCCACTGGGAAAACGTGATCGCGCAGTTGCGCGAACAGCTCGACGCGATGCGCTTCGCGGAAGACGACTAGCGGCCTACAGCTCGCCGATGGTTTGTTGCAGGCCTTCGCGCCAATCCGGCAGCTGCAGCCCGAAAGCCTGCGCGAACTTGCCGCAATCCAGGCGCGAATACGCCGGCCGCTTGGCGGGCGTCGGGTAATCGGCGCTGCTGATGGCCGCGACTTCCGGCTTCCGCCCGATCAAGCCTGCCGCGAAGGCGAGTTGGAAGATCTCGGTCGCGAACCCGTGCCACGTCGTTTCGCCGGACGCGGCCAGGTGATACGTCCCAGGATTGCTCCGCGCGGCTTCGCCTATATGCGCACCGCGCGCCAGCACCGCCGCCGTCGCCGTGGCCAGCCAGCGCGCCGGAACCGGCGAGCCATGTTGATCGGCGACCACGCGCAGCTGGTCGCGCTCGCGCCCGAGCCGCAACATCGTGCGCAGGAAGTTGTGGCCACGCGCGGCATACACCCAAGCCGTGCGCAGGATCAGATGGCTCGCGCCCGAAGCACGGATCGCCTCCTCTCCAGCGAGTTTGCTGCGGCCGTACACGCCCAGCGGCGCGGTGTCGTCGTCCTCGCGGTACGGTCGGCGCGAACTGCCGTCGAAGACGTAATCGGTCGAGTAATGCAGCAGCAAGGCCCCGTGTCGCACGCACCAGTCGGCGAGCACCTCGGGCGCTTCGGCATTGATGGCGAACGCCAGTTCCGGTTCGGATTCGGCCTTGTCCACGGCGGTATAGGCCGCGGCGTTGACGATGATGTCCGGCTTCTGCGCATCGAGCAGGCCGAGGAGCGATGGCGGCTGCGAAAGATCGGCGACCCATCCATTCGCGCCGCCGGGACGTTTTCCGTCGCGCGTCGCGGCCAGCACTTCGCCGAGCGGCGCGAGCGCGCGATGCAGTTCGAAACCGACCTGCCCCGCCGCGCCCAGCAGCAGGATGCGCGGCGTGCTCACGGCACGTACACCGGCAGGCGATCTTCGGGCACGTCCGCGAGGAACGGAGCGGCTTCGTCCTTGGCGGAAAGGATCGGCTGCGCGATCGGCCAATCGATGCCCAGTGCCGCATCGTTCCAGCGGATGCCGGCATCGGCGGCCGGGTCATAGACGTTGGTGCACAGGTACGAGAACACCGCGCGTTCGGATACCACCGCGAAACCGTGCGCGAAACCTTCGGGAATCCAGAAGTGGCGCTTGTTTTCCGCCGTCAGCATCACGCCGGTCCAGTGCCCGAAGGTCGGCGAGCCGCGGCGGATATCGACCGCCACGTCGAACACTTCGCCTTCCAGCACGTTGACGAGCTTGCCCTGCGGGTTCGGCCACTGGTAATGCAGGCCGCGCAGCACGCCGCGTGCCGAGCTGGAGACATTGCTCTGCACCACATTGAAATCCAGCCCGGCCTCCGCGAAGCGGCTGCGGTTCCAGCCTTCGTAGAAGAAACCACGAGCATCGCCGAACACGCGCGGCTCGATCACGACGCAGCCGGGCAGGTCCGTTTCAATCAGCTTCATTGGCCGCGTTCCTCGCGCAGCAGGGAAAGCAGGTACTGGCCATAGCCGTTCTTGGCCAGCGGCGAAGCGAGACGTTCCAGCGCGGCATCGTCGATCCAGCCATTGCGCCAGGCGATTTCTTCCGGGCAACACACCTGCAATCCCTGGCGTTCCTGGATGGTCTGGATGAAATTGCCGGCCTGCATCAGCGATTCGTGCGTGCCGGTATCCAGCCAGGCACAGCCGCGCCCGAGTTTTTCCAACTGCAGCGAGCCGTCTTCCAGATAGCGCCGGTTGAGATCGGTGATTTCCAGTTCGCCGCGCGGGCTCGGCTTCAGTTCGGAAGCGAACCGCGACGCGCGGCCGTCGTAGAAATACAGGCCCGTCACGGCGTAATGCGATTTCGGCTTGGCCGGCTTTTCTTCCAGCCCGACCACGCGGCCTTCCGCGTCGAACTCGGCCACGCCGTAGCGTTCCGGATCGCTGACGCGATAGCCGAACACGGTCGCGCCATCCTCGCGGCAGGCCGCTTCGCGCAGCTGCTGCTGCAAGCCGTGGCCGAAGAAGATGTTGTCGCCGAGTATCAGGCAGCTCGGCTTTTCGTCCACGAAGTCGCGGCCGATCAGGAAAGCCTGGGCCAAGCCATCCGGGCTCGGCTGCACGGCGTAGTCGATCTTCATGTTCCACTGCGAGCCGTCGCCCAGCAGCGCCTTGAACATCGCCTGCTCGTGCGGCGTGTTGATCACCAGCACTTCACGGATGTCCGCCATCATCAGCGTGGACAAGGGGTAATAGATCATCGGCTTGTCGTACACCGGCAGGAGCTGCTTGCTCACGCCCTTGGTGATCGGATACAGCCGCGTGCCGGAACCGCCGGCGAGGATGATGCCGCGTTGGATGCCCATGTTCTTCCTACAGTCCGAGCCGTTCCATCCGGTAGCTGCCGTCCAGCACGCGGGCCACCCACGGCTGGTTTTCCAGATACCAATCGACGGTGCGCGCGATGCCGCGCTCGAAATCCATCTTCGGCTTCCAGCCGAGTTCGCCTTGCAGCTTGCTCGAATCGATCGCGTAGCGGCGGTCGTGGCCGGGCCGGTCCTTCACGAACGTGATCTGCGATTCGCGCGGCTTGCCGTCCTCGCGCGGACGGCGCTCGTCGAGCAAGGCGCAGATGGTCTTCACGACCACGATATTCTCCCGCTCCGAATCGCCGCCGACGTTGTAGACCTCGCCGACGCGGCCGCGCTCCAGCACGGCGCAGATCGCGGCGCAGTGGTCTTCGACGAACAGCCAGTCGCGCACATTCCTGCCGTCGCCATAGACCGGCAGCGGCTCGCCCGCGACGGCCTTGCCGATGACGAGCGGGATGAGTTTTTCCGGGAACTGGTACGGGCCGTAGTTGTTCGAGCAGTTCGTCGTCAGCGTCGGCAGGCCGTAGGTGTGGTGGAAGGCCCGCACCAGATGGTCGGACGCGGCCTTCGAGGCCGAATACGGCGAGTTCGGCGCATACGGCGTGGTTTCGGTGAACTTGCCGGTATCGCCCAGCGAGCCGTACACCTCGTCGGTGGAGACGTGCAGGAAGCGGAACCTGTTGCGTTCGGCTTCCGGAAGCTCGCGCCAGTAATCGCGGGCGCGTTCGAGCAGGTTCAGCGTGCCGACGACGTTGGTCTGCACGAAGGCCGCCGGGCCGTCGATGGAACGATCGACGTGGCTTTCGGCGGCGAAATTGATGATGGCATCGGGCCGGTGCTCGGCCAGCAATGCCGCGACCAGCGCGGCATCGCCGATGTCGCCGTGCACGAAACGATGCTTTTCAGCCGGAAGATCGGCGATCGTGTCGCGATTTCCCGCATACGTAAGGGCATCGAGGTTGACGACCGTGTGCCCGGCGGCAACCGCGCCTCGCACGAAGTTGCCGCCAATGAAACCGGCGCCGCCGGTGACTAACAGTGTGGACATGCAGGAAACCACGGAATCGTTCGGAACCCTGCGCCATGCGCAGGGCCGAACATGATACCGCAGCGGCTTTCACCGCTTCCGCCCACGGATGAAGAACGCCGTCAAACCGACAGCGAGGCCATGTCGATCACGAAGCGATAGCGAACGTCGGACTTCTGCATGCGCTCGAAGGCATCGTTGATCTGGTCGATCCGGATCATTTCGCATTCGGGCAGGATGTGCTTGCGGGCGCAGAAATCCAGCAGTTCCTGCGTTTCCCTGATGCCGCCGATCAGGGAGCCGGCGATACGGCGACGGCCGAAAACCAGCGCGAGGGTGTGCGGCTCTTCGATCGGGCCGATCTGACCCACGATGTCCAGCGTGCCGTCCACATCGAGCAAGGGCATGTAGGGATTCACGTCGTGCTTCACCGGCACGGTATCGATGATCAGGTCGAAGCTGCTGGCCGCCTTTTTCATCGCCTCGGCATCGGTGGACACCAGGAACGCATCCGCGCCGAGCGCCTTCGCATCGGCCACCTTGGCAGCGCTACGGCCGATCACGGTGACGTGTGCGCCAAGGCCCACGGCGAGCTTGACCGCCATGTGGCCAAGGCCGCCAAGGCCAACGACACCAACCCGGCTTTCCGGCCCGACTTTCCATGCGCGCAGCGGCGCCCAGGTCGTCACACCGGCGCACAGCAGCGGCGCGGCGCGGGAAATATCCAGGCCGTCCGGCACGCGCAGCACGAACTCCTCGCGCACGACCAGATGCTTCGAATAGCCGCCCTGTGTGATCGAACCGTCGATCCGGTCACGGCCCGCATAGGTGCCGACGAAACCTTCGCGGCAATACTGCTCCTGGCTCTTGTGGCACTGGTCGCAATGCTGGCAGGAATCGACCATGCAGCCCACGGCGACGAGATCGCCGACCTTGTACTTCTTCACGTCCGAGCCGACCTCGATCACGCGGCCGACGATTTCGTGTCCGGGCACCAACGGATAAGGGCTCTTGCCCCAATCACCGCGTGTCTGGTGCAGATCGGAATGGCAGACACCGCAATAGAGGATCTCCATCGCGACATCGTTGGGACGCGGCGAACGGCGCTCGAACGCGTACGGCGCAAGCGGCGTGGTGGCCGAGAAAGCGGCATAGCCGGCGGTTTTCATGGGTTTACTCCTGCAAAAGATCCAAAGATGTTCAACGGTTGATGTATTTCTGCATGGCCTCGCCGTAGCGATCGCCCTGCACTTCGATGGCCGCGAGCGCCTCGTCGATCCGGGCGATCTCCGCGGCGGAAAGATCGAGCTGCGCCGCACCGAGGTTTTCCTCCAGCCGCGCCAGCTTCGTGGTTCCCGGAATCGGCACGATCCACGGCTTGCGTCCGAGCAGCCATGCCAACGCGATCTGCGCCGGCGTCGCCCCGCGCTGGGCGGCGATGTCGCGCAGGCGCTCGACCAGCGCCAGGTTCGCCTTCCTCGCCTCGGGCGCGAAACGCGGCAAGCCGTTGCGGAAGTCGTTGGCGGCGAAGCTCGTGTTCCCGTCGATGGCGCCGGTCAGAAAGCCGCGCCCCAAGGGGCTGAATGGCACGAAGCCGATGCCCAGTTCCTCCAGCGCCGGAAGGATTTCCGCTTCCGGCTCGCGCCACCACAGCGAGTATTCGCTTTGCAGCGCCGTCACCGGCTGCACCGCGTGGGCACGTCGGATGGTCTGCACGCCGGCTTCGGAAAGCCCGAAATGGCGCACCTTGCCTTCCGCGATCAGTTCTTTCACGGTGCCGGCCACGTCCTCGATCGGCACCGCCGGATCGACGCGATGCTGGTACAGCAGATCAATGACCTCGGTCCGCAGCCGCTTCAGCGAGGCGTCGACGACGTCGCGGATGTGCTGCGGACGGCTGTCGAGCCCATCGGTCTGCTTGCCCGTGGCCGGATCGAAGCGGAAGCCGAACTTGGTCGCGATCACGACCTCGTTGCGGATCGGCGCGAGCGCCTCGCCGACGATTTCCTCGTTGGTGAACGGGCCATAGACCTCGGCCGTATCGAACAGCGTGACGCCGCGCTCGTGCGCGGCGCGGATCACCGCGATCGCCTGCGACTTTTCCAGCGGCGTGCCGAATGCATGATTGAGCCCCATGCAGCCATAACCGATCGCCGAGACTTCCAGTCCCTCGTTTCCAAGCTTCCGCCTGCGCATGGCTGCATTCCCCGTTCGACAGGCGACATTCTGCACCCTGGCAGCATCGGCGTTAAGCCGGTGCCATCCGCATGACCATCATCGTGGCCGAAGCAAGCGACGGCGCCGACCCGGCCCGAAACGCGCTTTCTAGCGGGCCGATACGACCGGTGTGTATTCGGGCCAACCGCCCGCCAATGCCTGATACAGACCCACCGCCGCCAAGGCATGGCGCACCCGGCTTTGCGCATAGGCGTACTCGGCAGCGAGGCGCGCGCGTTCCGCCTCGAGCAAGTCGAGCACGTCGATCGCGCCATGCTCGAAACGCAATCGCGCCTCGCCCGCGCCACGCGCTCCGGCTTCCGCGGCGCGTTGCAGATGCTCGCGTTCGACACTGCTGCGCGACAGCCGCGCCAATGCGTTTTCGGTTTCTTCCAGCGCCATCAGCACGGTGCGCTCCCAACTGGCGAGATCGCCTTGCGCAGCGGCATCGGCCGCAGCGATGCGGGCGCGAACGCGTCCGACATCGAGAAAGGCCCCGTCGAACCCAAACGACAGCAATCGCGTTTCGCTGTCGCGTTCGAACAGCTCGCCAACATGCAACGCCTGCGTGCCGATCAGGCCACCGAGCGTGAAGCGCGGGAACAGATCAGCCGTGGCGATGCCGATGCGCGCGGTCGAGGCGGCAAGTCGCCTTTCGGCGGCAGCAACATCCGGACGACGGCGCAACAGATCGCCGGGCGCATCGACGGGAATCGCCAACGGCAGGCGCGGCAAATCGGCTGGCGTCTCCAGTTCGGCGATCAAGGCTTCCGGGGTTGCACCGGTCAGCACCGCGATGCGATGCGTGACGACCGCGATTTGCGACTCGATGGCCGGAATACGCGATTGCGTGGTCTCAAGCTGGGTGCGACCGCGATCCACGTCGAACGACGTCGCCATGCCAGCATCCAACCGCAGCTGCAGGAGTTGCAGGGTGCGTTCCTGCGTCTGCGCGTTCTCCCGGGCGATGCGCAATTGCTCCTGCCAGCCGCGCAGCTGCACGTAGTTCTGCAGCAATTCGCCGACCACCGCGACCTGCATCGCGGCCATGTCCGCGGCGCTGGCGAACGTTTCGGCGCGCCGTGCTTCGACGCTGCGGCGGATGCGACCGAAGAAGTCGAGCTCCCACGACGCGCCGAAGCCGGCCCGGTATGCATCGCCGTCGCGATGCTCGCGCGCCGCTCCGGGCATCTGACTGGCGCTGCCGCGCGTATCGCTGGCTCCAGCGCTGGCGGCGATGGTCGGAAGACGTTCGTAACGCGCACCCCGCAACAAGGCACCGGTGCGTTCGACGTTTGCCAGGGCCATGCGCAGATCGTGGTTGTGCGTCAGCGCGGCATCGACCAGGCGCTCCAGCAAAGGATCGCCAAAGGCATGCCAGAACTGCACTTCCGGCTGCGCAATCGCGGCATCGTTCGCCGCATCTTGTCGGGCAAAGACCTCGACGTCCGGCAATCCGGGCTTTACGTAATCCGGCCCCACCGCGCATGCGGCCAGCAGCGCGGAAAGCGTCGCGACGGCGAGAGCTCGCCTCACCATGGCAGCACCTCACCCAGATGCGTGAAACTGCCGTTCGGGCCATCCTCGCCGATCAGCGCCATCGCGACGCTGCTTTTCGCGCCTTCGAACACGCCGATCTGCCCTTGCCCTCCATTCATGTCGGTCTGCACATAGCCCGGATGGATGGCATTGACCTTGATGGCGCTGCCGCGCAATTCGTGCGCCAGCTGCAGCGTCCAGGCATTCACCGCGGACTTGGAAACGCTGTAAGCGGGAATCTTGAAGTCGTAGATCATCGACTGCGGATCGGCGTGCAGCGCCAGCGAACCGAGGACGCTGGAAACATTGACGATGCGGCCGGCGGACGAGAGCCGCAGCAATGGCAGGAAGGCCTGCGTGACGGCAAGCAGCCCGAACAGGTTGGTGTCGAAGGTCCTGCGCCACACCTCCAGCGACACGCTCGACGGCGGACGGCTCAGGTCTTCGATCATGATCCCTGCGTTGTTGACGAGGATGTCGAGCCGACCGTGCTGCGTCTTCACCTGCTGTGCGGCCGCGGCGATGCTCGCCTCATCGGTCACGTCGAGCCGGATCGCCTCGACCGGCAAACCTTCCAGCTGCAGCTTCAGCGCCGCATCGACGGCACGGTCGCGATCGCGACCGGCCAGCAGCACGTGCACGCCGGCCTGCGCCAGCTGCTTCGCGGTTTCCAGCCCAATGCCGCGGGTGGCGCCGGTGACGAGGGCGATCTTGGTGTTTTGGTTCACGGGAGACTCCTGATGGAAGAAAAAGAAAGAATGACGAATCGTCGGATGGCCTGATTCCCGTTCCTGGGGAAAAGACCAAGAAGCTCAGGCATGCACCATCTCGCCGCCGAACGTGGACTCACCATGCTGTACCAGAGGTTTGCCGGCCAGTTTGCGCAGCGCGACGTAGAACACCGGCGTCAGGAACAGCCCGAACAGCGTCACTCCGAGCATTCCGGCGAACACCGTGATGCCGGTGACCGAACGCACTTCCGCGCCTGCGCCGTGCGAGAACACCAGCGGCACGGTGCCGGCGATGAAGGCGATCGAGGTCATCACGATCGGACGCAAGCGCAGGCGGCACGCTTCGAGCGCAGCCGCAATCGTGGCGCGGCCTTGCATCTCCAGTTCGCGCGCGAATTCGACGATCAGGATCGCGTTCTTGCACGCCAGCCCCATCAGCACCACCAGGCCGACCTGCACGAACACGTTGTTGTCACCGCCGGTGAGCCACACGCCGAACAATGCGGACAGCAGCGTCATCGGAACGATCAGGATCACCGCCAGCGGCAGCGTCCAGCTTTCGTACAAGGCCGCGAGCACGAGGAACACCAGCAACACCGCGAGCGGGAACACGACCAGCGCAGCGTTGCCTTGCGTGGCCTGCTGGTAGCTCAGGTCGCTCCATTCGATCTGCATGCCGTTTGGCAGCACCTGTCGGGCGATGTCGGCGACCGTCGCCATCGCCTGCGTCGATGAAAGCAGGCGCGGATCGGCCTCGCCTGCCAAGTCGGCAGCGGTGTAGCCGTTGAAGCGCAGCACCGGATCGGGGCCGTAGGTCTGCCGGATGTTCACCATCGAGCCGATCGGCACCATTTCCCCGCGATCGTTGCGGGTACGAAGGTTGGCGATGTCCTCCACGCTGTCGCGGAACGGCGCATCCGCCTGCGCGATCACCTGCCAGGTACGGCCGAACTGGTTGAAATCGTTGACGTAGGCCGATCCCAGATAGATCTGCAGCGTCTCGAACAGCGCCGTCAACGGCACGCCCTGCGCCTTGGCCTTGACCCGATCCACTTCGGCATCGAGCTGCGGCACGTTGGCCTGGTAGGTGCCGATCGGGAATCCCATGCCCGGCTTTTGCGCGATCGCTCCCTGCAAGGCTTTCACCGCGCCCTGCAATTCGCCGTAACCGCGATTGGCGCGGTCCTGGACGAACAACTGATAGCCAGCCCCGTTGCCCAAGCCAAGGATCGGCGGCGGCATGATCGAAAAGGCGATGCCTTCCTGCAATTGACCGATCTGCGCGTTGATCCTGGCATTGATCTCCGCGGCGCTGAGTTTCCGCTGCGCGGACGGCTCCAAGGTCAGGAACGCGACGCCGGTATTCGGGGTGTGGGTGAACTGCAGCGCGTTCAAGCCGGGAAATGCGATCGCATGCGTGACGCCCTCGGTCTGCATCGCGATGTCGGTGACCTTGCGCAGCATCGCATCGGTGCGATCGAGCGACGCGCCTTCCGGCAGCATCACGCCGGAAATCAGGTACTGCTTGTCCTGCGTCGGAATGAAGCCTCCGGGCACGGACTGGAACATGACCCCCGTTCCAAGCAGGAGCAGCGCATACACCGCGAACACCGCGCCACGCCGCCCCAGCGCGCGCGACACCGCCCGCTGATAACGCTCGGAACTGGACTTGAAGAAACGGTTGAAGGGACGGAACAACCAGCCCGCGAGGCGATCGATGAGTCGCGAAGCCGCATCTTTCGGCGCGTCGTGCGCCTTGAGCAGGCGCGCCGCCAGCGCCGGCGAAAGCGTCAGCGAGTTGATCGCCGAAATCAGCGTGGAAATGGCGATGGTGACCGCGAACTGCTGGTAGAACTGGCCGGTGACGCCGGACAGGAAGGCCATCGGCACGAACACCGCGCACAACACCAGCGCGATCGCGATGATCGGCCCGGAAACTTCCTTCATGGCCTGATGCGCAGCCGCGGCCGGCGCCAGTCCTTCCTCGATGTTGCGCTCCACGTTCTCGACCACGACGATCGCGTCGTCGACCACGATGCCGATCGCCAGCACCAGCCCGAACAGGCTCAAGGTATTGATCGAATAGCCGAGCAGATACAGGCCCGCGAACGTACCGACGATCGAAACGGGAACCGCGAGCAGCGGAATCACCGACGCGCGCCAGGTCTGCAGGAACAGGATCACGACCAACACCACCAGCAGCACGGCCTCAAGCAGGGTGCTGACCACGGCGCCGATCGAATCGCGCACGAAGATCGTGGTGTCGTACACCGACTCGTACTTCACGCCTTCCGGGAAGCTCTTCTGCAGTTCGTCCATCGTCGCGATCACACTGTCGCGGATCTGCAGCGCGTTCGCGCCCGGCGCCTGGAAGATGCCGATGCCCACGGCGTTCTTGCCATCGAGCTGCGAACGCAGGGTGTAATCGCCCGCACCCAGTTCCATCCGCGCCACGTCCGCGAGCTTCACGACTTGGCCGTCGCGGCCAACCTTCAGCACGATCTCGCCGAATTCCTGCTCGCTGCGCAGGCGGCCCTGGGCGTTGATGAGGGTCAGGAAACGACTGTCCGGCATCGGTTCGCCGCCAAGCTGGCCTGCCGACACCTGCACGTTCTGCTCGCGCATCGCCGCGATCACATCGCCAGCAGTCAGGCCAAGCGCGGCGATGCGATCCGGATCGAGCCAGGCGCGCATCGCATAGTCGCCACCGCCGAACACCTGCGCATCACCGACGCCCGGAATCCGCGCGAGCGCGTCCTTCACGTGCAGCCGCGCGTAGTTGCGCAGGTAGAGCGTGTCGTAACGGCCATCCGGCGAGGTCAGGTGTACCACCATCAGGAAGGTCGGCGACTGCTTCTGCGTGGTCACGCCTTGCCTTCGCACGTCCTCGGGCAATCGTGCCTGTGCCTGCGCGACGCGGTTCTGCACCTTCACCGCGGCATCGTCGGGATCGGTGCCGGGACGGAAGGTGACGGTCATCTGCAGCACGCCATCCGAGCCTGCGACCGACTTCAGGTACATCATGCCTTCGACGCCGTTGATCGCTTCTTCCAGCGGTGTGGCGACGGTTTCGGCGATGACCTTCGGGTTCGCGCCTGGATACACCGTGCGCACCACGACCGATGGCGGCACCACGTCCGGATATTCGGCGATGGGGAGGATCGGAATCGCGATCAGGCCTGCGGCGAAGATCACGATGGAAAGCACCGCCGCGAATATCGGGCGCTCGATGAAGAATCTGGAAAAGTCCATGGGATCGGCTCGTCAGTATGGTGGGGATGGCGCGTGCGGCCGCCCTGCCCCACGGGAACGGAGAATGGGAAACCGGATCAATTCATCGCCACGTCCGCCGCGCCCATGGGCACCGGCTTCGCGTCGACCGGCATGCCCGGCATGAACACCTTCTGCACGCCGCCGACGATCACGCGTTCGCCTGCGGACAGGCCGCTTTCCACGATGCGCAAGCCTTCGGCGCTGCGCCCCAGCTGCACGTCGCGGCGCTGCGCGGTTCCCTTGTCGTCGACCACCCAGACGTATTTGCGGTCCTGGTCCGTCAGCACCGCGGTTTCGTCGATCAACGTCGCGCTGAAGCGGCCACTGCCGAGCAAGCGGACGCGCGCGAACAGGCCCGGCGTGAACAGGCGCTCGCGGTTGTCGAGCACGGCGCGCGCACGGATCGTTCCCGTATTGCGGTCCACGCGGTTGTCGAGGAAATCGACCACACCCGGATGCGGGAAGCCGTCCTCGCCGACCAGCGCGACTTGCACCGGCACCGCGCCATCGCGTTCGCTCGGGCGCTCTCCGTCCCGCGCCATGCGGGCGTAACGCAGGAAGGCGCTCTCGTCGGCGTCGAAATGCACGTGCACCTGGTCCAGCGACACCAGCGTGGTCAGCACGCTGGCCGCATCGCCGGCGCGGACGTAGTTGCCGGCGGTGATCAACGCACGTCCGGCGCGCCCGTCGATCGGGGCACGCACCTGCGTCCATTCCAGGTTCAACTTCGCCGCATCGAGCGCGGCCTGCGCGGCCTGCACTTGCGCTTCCGCGACCGCCACTGCGACGCGGCGCTGCTCGAAAAGTTCTGTCGAAATCGCGTTCTGGGCGGCAAGCGCCCGCGCGCGCTCGACTTCGCTGCGGCTTTGCGCGGCAAGGCTGCGGACGCGCGCCAACTCGGCCTGCGCCCGGGCCAGCTCGGCCTTGTAGCTGCTCGCGTCGATGGTGAACAGCACATCGCCCTGCTTCACGTCCCGCCCCTCTTCGTAAGCGACGCGCTCGATGTAGCCGGAAACGCGCGGACGCAACTCGACGCTTTGCACCGCTTCGATGCGACCGCTGTATTCATCCCACTGGCTGATGTCCTTCACCAGCACCCGCGCGGCCTCGACCGTGGGTGGCGGCGGCGCGGACGCGGTTTCGGCATGGCTGTTGCAACCGGTCAGCCAGCTCAGCATCAAAGCGCCGGAGACGGCCAGCGCCAACGCGCGCAATCGCGACCGGGAAATGGGAGATGGAACGTTCATGGGAATATCCGGATCGTGGGGAATCAATGGGAAAAGAACTGCCGGGCGAGGCGTCGCATGGACGCCATCAGCCCGGCAGGCCGGGAAAAGCGTTGAGGGAATCGCCGGGTTCGGCCGACCGCAGCGGATAAAAGGTCGCCACCGGCGGCGGCGCCCACGGTGCGGAAAAACGCACCACCGGTGTGACCTTCTGGTCGCAGGTCAGCATGGCGACGACGCGACGGCCGACCGACAAGGCGGTTGGCCAGCGTGCGCAATTGCGTTTGGCGTCGAGCGGATCGCACAGAGGATGGTCGAGCGACAGCATCTGCAGCCGCACACCAAGCGCCGCGGCTTCGCCGTGCAGCACTTTCGCCAGCATCGCCTGCGCGGCGGCGGCGATCGAGATTTCGCCGTAACCGGCCCATCCCTGCTCCGCACCGGTCGCACCGACGAGGAGGTAATGCGCGACGACGCCTCCTTGTCCACCGGCCGACCCGGTCCGATGCGAATCGGCCAGCAACGGCAACAGATGCCGAGCCGCAGCCAGATGCGGCAACAGGTTTTCTTCCAGGACGCGCTGCAGGCAGACCACCGGGCGATCCAACAGCCGACCACGTTCCAGCGGCCCGGCCAGGCACGCAACGATCGCGCGCAATGGGCGCCCCTGCAGGCGCAGCGCCAGCTCGGCGGAAGCCGCATCGTCCGCGACGGACGCCTGCATCGCTTCCAGTCCCGGCTCGTCGGCATGCGCCCGCGCCAACCGCGACAGTCGATCAGGGTCGCGCGCCACGCCGATCACCGGGCAACCGGCTTCGAGCAGTGCGGAAACGACGCCGGATCCGACCTGGCCACTGGCGCCAAGCACGAGCACGGCCGGATTCAATATCCCATTCATGGAATTATTACTCCCAATAATGGGACAATCTTTCGGCACAATTCTTTTCCGGATGCGTTATCGTGGAATCCGGCACGACGCTCCGGCAAAAATCGGGGCGGCCGACGCAATCCGGAAACGGGCATGAAACCGTCCGGAATACGCTTGGAAACCATTGCCATTTCCGCAGATCCAGCCACCAAACCGCGGAAGATCGAATTCAGGCCTTGCATTGCCGCACACACCGACAGGGATCAGGTGCGATCAAGATTAAGCCCGGAATCAGGACGTGATTAGTCTGGAATAAAGGGAATGATCGTCCCGCCAATGGTTCAATCTCACCGGAGAAATTCCCATGACCCACGATCTCAACGACACCCTGATCTTCGTGAAAGTGGTCGAGCACGGCAGCTTCGTCGGCGCAGCCAAAACCCTGCGATTGCCGAAAACCACCGTCAGCCGCAAGGTGCAGGAACTGGAATCGCGCTTGGGCGCGCAACTGCTCCATCGCACCACGCGCAAACTCGGCCTCACCGAAGCCGGCAGCGTCTATTACGAGCATTGCCAGCGCATCGCGCAGGCGCTCTCCGAAGCCGAAAGCGCAGTCGGCCAGTTGCAAAGCGGCCCGCGCGGCTGGTTGCGCTTCACCGCGCCGCACTCCTACGCGAACACCTGGATCGCGCCGCTGCTGGGTGAATTCCATGCGCGCCACCCGGAAGTGCGCGTAGAAATGATCCTGAGCAACGAACCGCTCGACCTGATCGACAAGGAAATCGACGTGGCGCTGCGCGGCGGCGTGCTGCCCGACTCCAATCTGGTCGCGCGCAAGCTCGGCACGATGCGCACGCAGATCTACGCCAGCCCCGACTACATCGCCCGTCACGGCGAACCGCTGCATCCGGACGAACTGCACCACCACCGCACTTTGGCGATGCACAAGCATCGCCGCGGCAGTGGCTATTTCTGGACGCTGGACGACGGCAGCGGAGCCAGCGAGTTCCGCATCGATCCGGTGCTGGTCGCCAACGATCCTGGCCCGCTGGATGGCGCGCTATTGAGCGGTGAAGGCGTGGCGATGGCGAGCGATGTCATGGTCAAGCCCTACGTCGAACAAGGCTACGTGCAGCGCGTGCTACCCGGTTGGATGGGGCCGCAGTACGACTTCTCCGCCGTGTTTCCGCGCGGCCGCACCCAATCGCCGAAGGTGCGGGCCTTCGTCGACTTCCTGGTCGAACGCCTCAATTTCGATCTCGACTTCATGCAGCAGCGTTGCCCGATCCTGAGCCGGATCCGGGACGACGCTTTCGAAGCGGGATTGGCGGCCGCGGAACAAAACGCCGCGTTGCAGATCGCGGCGATGCGGAAACTGGAATCACACGCCCCCGACCTGCACGTGGCGGTCTGAATCAAGCCACGCGCCACGCCATCCCACGCGCCCTTCAGGCGTCGGCGTCCGTTTCCTCGCCGCCCTCGCCTTCTTCCGACTCGAAACGCTGTGAGGGCAAGGTCTTGCGCGCATCGGCGCCGAGCTTGCGCAGCTTGTCGATGCGACCGACGAGATTGCCGCGCCCGGTGCTGATGCGCTTGGTCGCGGACTCGTGGCTGCGCAGCGCTTTCTCGATCTGCTCGCCGACCTTGGCGAACTCCTCTTCCAGCATCACGAAGGCGTCATGCAACGCGCCGGCCTGGCGTGCGATTTCCTGCGCGTTGACGTTCCGGTCTTCCATCTTCCACAGGTGCGCGACGGTACGCAGCGTCGCCAGCAAGGTGCTCGGACTGACCAGCGCGATGTTGCGCGAGAGCGCGTAGCCGTAAAGCGATTCGTCCTGCCGCAGGGCTTCGATGAAAGCCGCTTCGACCGGCACGAACATCAGGACGAAATCCAGCGTGCGGATGCCGGGCACGGCGGCATAGTCGCGCTTGCCCAAGCCGTCGATATGGCGTCGCAAGGAATTGAGATGCTCGCGCATGGCAGCTTCGTGACCGGCCTCGTCGCTGCTGGAAAGCGCGCGTTCCCATGCCACCAGCGAGACTTTCGAGTCGATCACCAGATCCTTTTCGTCCGGCAGCCGCACGATCACGTCCGGGCGCGGCCTGCCGCCGTCCTCTGACTTGAACACGGCCTGCAATTCGAAACCGCGACCGGCCTGCAGCCCGGACATTTCCAGCAGGCGTTCCAGCACCACTTCGCCCCACGCGCCCTGGGCGCGCGTATCGCCCTTGAGCGCTCGCGCGAGGTTCGCCGCCTCGGCCGTGATCTGCTGGTTCAGGGATTTCAGCGACAGGATTTCGGCATTGGTGTTCTGCACCAGCTGGTTGAAGTTGGACAACTGTTCGCGCAACGGCGCCAGCAGGCCGCCGAGCTGTTTCTCGCTGCGTTCGTCGAAGTGGCGCGCCTTTTCTTCCAGCACGCCCTGCGCGAGCTGCGCCAGTTCGGCTTTCAGGCGCTCGTCGAATTCGCGCAGTCGCGTTTCAGTGGCGCGGCGCTGTTCTTCCAGTCGCGCGGCAAGCTCGGCGGCGCGGGATTTCTCGATCGCATAGGAATCCAATGCGGCGCGCAGCTCGTTGGCAAGGCGCTGCGCATGCTGTTCGAACTGCTGCGTGCGCTCGGCCCGCACCGCGAGCGCGGCGCGTTCGTCGGATAGCAAGTCGGTGCGCTCGCGCAGCCGCGCCAGCTCCGCGTCGGCCTGGGCGAGCCGCAAGCCCAATTCGTCGGCATGCGCGCGCGCCGCGGCGAGATCGTGCTCGAGCGCGACGCGATCGGATTCGACCGACAAGCGGCCGCGCTCATACGCTTCATCCACCAACCGCTTGCGCGCCAGCCACAGCACCAATGAAAGCGCCGCGAACGCAAACGCGATCGCGGCGCAGAAGAAAACGGCAGGCGTCTGGAAATCGGAAATCGTCATCCGGTCATTCTAGAGCCCACCTCGCCGATTCAGCGGCGGGTACCGAAACGGGCACGACAGCCGTTGCTGACCCACAAGCCGTTGCGCTTGTCGTAGCCCCACGAGCGACCCTCGATGCAGGCCGAGCTGGAGATGCGCTCGACCAGCACCGGCGCGCCGTAACGCGCATCCCAGGCGCAGGTCTGGAAGCGATTGTCGTGGCTGCTGCAAGTAACGGTATAGGCCGCTTGATGGCCGCCGCGACGGCCTTCCTCGAAGATCGCGCGGCAACCGCCATTGACCCAGATCATGCCGCGCTGGAAGCCCCAGTTGCGGCCTTCAATGCAAGTGGTCTTCGACAGCTGCTGCACCATCACCGCATCGCGGAAATTGGTCTGGCACTGGTTGGGACGGTTGTCACGGCTTTCGCAGCGGACCTGCACCGGCACCGGCGCCGGAGGTGCCGGCGGACGCGGACCGTGGCCGGGAGCACCCGGACCGTGGCCATGGCCTCCGCCGCGCAGCGACTGTGCGATGTCCTGCTTGATGCGCGAGAAGCCCCAGCCCGAACGGACCTGGTCCAGATAGAAGCGCAACTGGTCGTCAGGAATGCTGCGACCCTTGGCCTGCTCGGAATACTCGAGCGAAATGACGCGGATCTGGTCCTGACGGCTCAACGAAGAGAGGTTTTCCGGCGCATAGGCGCGCGTGCCGGCTTGCGCGAACGCCGTGGGCGCTGCTGCCAACAGGCCGACAAGGAACAAGGCAACGAACGCGAAGCTTCGGAATCCGGACATGGAGGCTCTCCCGTGGATTGTATTGGACATGGGCAAACGTAGTGCATCGGCGACCGTGCTGGCGAGAGGTTGACGGCGCACCGTTGCGAATGCTTCAGCCGGGATACGCATTGCCGCCATGCATCGAATCGCACGCAAACCGGACTATGCTTGTCGGCAAGCACAAGCACGGAATGCGGCAGGTGGAAATGTCGGCACGGTGCAAGGCAATCGCATGGTTGATCGCTGGGCTGATGGCCCCGGGCTTGGCCGTCGCCGAAGAAACCTTCGATCTGGCGAAATTCCGCAGCCTCGCCGCGAGCGACCGCAGCGCCGGCATAGAACAGGGCCGCCAAGCGCTGGATTCCGGCCGCTTCCGCGATGATCCCGTCACCGAACGCCAGGTGCTCTGGTACATGGGTGGCGCCGCCATCGGCATGCCGGACGATCTGACGCTGGGCGAAGTGGTGCTGCGCCTCAACAGCTTGGGCGAATTGCACCGGGACGACATCGCCCTGGCCTATGCGGATTTCCTGCGCGGCGCGCGCGACATCGAACTCGACCATGCCGGCCAAGGTCTGGCCGTGGTGCTGCGCGGTGCCAACCGCATCGCCCTGAACGACGATCCGAACATCCGTGCCACCGCGTCTTCGGAACTGTGCAAGGCCTTCAACTCGGCCGCCCGCCTGGAGCAGGCTCTCGAATACTGCCATCGCCATACCGAAGCCGTCCGCGGCTTCAACGATCCGGCGCAGCTGGCGCGAGCCGAATACCTCGAGGCCTCGACGCTGAGCCAGCTCGGACGCCACAGCGAATCCGTGCCGCTGTGGGAATCGGCGCGCCGGCGCTTCCTCGAAATCGACTTGCCGGTGCTGGCAGCGCGCGCGGCAGGCAGCCTCGCCATGGACCTGCTGGACCTCGAGCGCGTCGAGGAAGCCCTGCCGCTGGCGCTCGAGGCCAAACGCGTCGGCGAAGAAGTCGGCAATCCGATCAGCGCCTACATGGCGCAGCAGTCCATCGCGCAAGCACTGTTCGCGCTCGGACGCCTCGACGAGGCGCACCGCGAAATCGACGCCGCGATCGCCGGAACCCGACCGCTCGGCCTGCCCGACCTGATGCTTACCATGCTCGAACTCAAGGAGCAGCTCGCACTGGCGTCCGGCCATGTGGAACAGGCACAAGCCGCCGCCAAGGAACGCGGCGCGCTGCAGGCCGAACCGGCGCCGGCGGCCCTGAACATCACCATCGACGCGCTGGAGCAGCGCTACCTCGCGCGCGAGCAGGCGCTGCGCATCCGCGAGCTGGAACAGGAAAACACGGCCAAGGCCAATGCGCTGGAACGCAGCCGGATCGAAGCCGACTTGCGCGAATCCGCGCTGCGCGCGCAGCGCACGACGTTGTGGCTGATCGCGCTGGCCTGCGTCGCGCTGGCGGTGGCACTGGTGTCCATCGCGTTGCTGCTGCGCAGCCAACGCAAGTTGGCCGAAAACCTGCGGCGCCACGCCCGCGAGGACGCGCTCACCGGCGTCGGCAACCGCCGCGCGCTGTTCGAGGCGATCCAGGCGACGCTCGCGAGCTGCCGCCACAACCACGCACTGATCCTGATCGACGTCGACCACTTCAAGCAGCTCAACGACACCGGCGGCCATCCGTTCGGCGATGCGGTGCTGCGCAGCGTGGCGCATGCGCTGCGCGCCAGCGCGCCGCCGCAAGCGGTGGTGTATCGACACGGCGGCGAGGAATTCGCGCTGCTGTACGAAGACTGCGACGAATCCCGCACACTGGCGCTGGCCGAAAAGCTGCGCAACGCCGTGCGCGAGCCGGAGTTCGCGCTGGATGGCGATGGACAGGCCGTCCGGATCACGATCAGCCTCGGCGTCTGCCTGCTCTCGAACAGCCCGGCACCGGAAGCCTCGACCTGGGTGCAGGCCGCGGACCGGGCCCTGTATGCGGCCAAGCGCGACGGCCGGGATCGCGTCGCGCTGGTCGAATCGCCGTCGCCGGCCTGAACGCTCCGGCACCGTTCCCACGGTGCCGAACATTGAGCAAAAACCGCGCGGCGACTATGATTTCCGGTTCCTTCGACAGGTTTCCGCCTGCCCGCGAAGCCGCTTTCGGATGCGGCCTCGCACCCACGAATTCCACCGGAGCTTCCCCATGCGCACCCATTTCTGCGGCCTCGTCACCGAGGCGCTGATCGGCCAATCCGTCACGCTCTGCGGCTGGGCCGATGTCGCCCGCAACCTCGGCGGTGTCTGCTTCATCGACCTGCGCGACCACGAAGGCATCGTGCAGATCGTGGCCGAACCCGATGCGGGCGAAGTGTTCAATGTGGCGGCGCAAGTCGGCTATGAATACTGCCTGCGCGTCACCGGCACCGTGCGTGCGCGCCATGCGGTGAACGACAAGATCAAGACGGGCAAAATCGAAGTCGTCGCCAGCCAGATCGAGATCCTCAACAAGGCCGACACGCTGCCGTTCTACCTGCACGAAACCCCGGGCGAGGAAACGCGCCTCACCTATCGCTACATCGACCTGCGCCGCCCGGAAATGCAGCGCATGCAGCGCACCCGCATCAAGCTGGTGCAGGAACTGCGCCGCTACCTCGACGCGCGCGGCTTCCAGGACATCGAAACGCCGATCCTGACCAAGGCCACGCCGGAAGGCGCGCGCGACTTCCTCGTGCCGGCCCGCATGCATGCAGGCGAGTTCTATGCGCTGCCGCAATCGCCGCAGCTGTTCAAGCAGATCCTGATGATCGCCGGCTTCGACCGCTACTACCAGATCGCCCGCTGCTTCCGCGACGAAGCCCTGCGTGCCGACCGCCAGCTCGAATTCACCCAGCTCGACATGGAGTTCGCGTGGGTCGACGAAGCCATCGTGCAGGATTTCGTCGAAGGCATGATCCGCCACGTCTTCAAGGAAGTGGTGAACGTGGCACTGGACGAACCCTTCCCGCGCATGACCTGGCACGAAGCCATGCGCCGCTTCGGTTCGGACAAGCCCGACCTGCGCATCGCGCTGGAACTGGTCGATGTCGCGGAACTGGTGAAAAACTGCGAGTTCAAGGTCTTCACCGACGCCGCCAACGACGCCGGCGGCCGCGTCGCGGCGCTGCGTATTCCCGGCGGCGCCTCGCTTTCGCGCAAGCAGATCGACGAATACGCCGCGCACGCCGCCAAGTTCGGTGCGAAGGGCTTGGCCTACGCCAAGATCGATGAAAGCGGCGCGGTGAATTCGCCCGTTTCCAAGTTCTTCGCGGAAGATGCCTTCGCCGCGCTGCTCAAGCACGTCGGCGCGGAAAAGAACGACATCGTGTTCTTCGGCGCGGGCGCATACAACAAGGTCAGCGACTTCATGGGCGCGGTGCGCCTGAAGGCCGGCAAGGACTTCAACCTCGTGGCCGAAGGCTGGCGTCCGCTGTGGGTCACGGACTTCCCGATGTTCGAATGGGACGACGAGGAAAACCGCTACGTCGCCCTGCACCACCCGTTCACCGCGCCCAAGGTCGACGACATCGCCAACTTGCGCGAAAACGCCCGCACCGCGGTGTCGCGCGGCTACGACATGGTGTTGAACGGCAACGAGATCGGCGGCGGCTCGATCCGCATCCATCGCAGCGACATGCAGAGCGCGGTGTTCGAGCTGCTCGGCATCGGCGAGGAAGAAGCCCGCGCCAAGTTCGGCTTCCTGCTCGACGCGCTGCGCTTCGGCGCGCCGCCGCATGGCGGCATCGCCTTCGGCATCGACCGCATTGCCGCGCTGATGGCCGGCACCGACTCGATCCGCGACGTGATCCCGTTCCCCAAGACCACCACCGCGCAATGCCTGATGACCGGCGCGCCGTCGCCGATTCCAGACGCGCAGCTGGCGGAAGTGCACGTCAAAGTGCGCGAACAGGCCCAATAAGCAACACGCGCTTGCCAGCGGAAGATTTCCGCTGGCAACCAGTACCGCACCGGGTACGCGAATCGCCCCGGTGCGCAGTTTCAACTCAGCCGATCACCGTCCCTCGCGCTTCGCCCAAACCGATGCGGGCCGCACCCTCGCGTTCGCACCAGCCGCGCAGGATCAGGGTGTCGCCGTCCTGCAGGAAGGTGCGCTGCTCGCCATTCGGCAGCGTGATCGGCGACTTGCCGCCGACGGTGAGTTCCAGCAGCGAGCCGGCCTGTTCGTGCTTCGGGCCCGAGAGCGTGCCGGAACCGAGCAGGTCGCCGGGACGCAGGTTGCAGCCGTTGACACTGTGGTGCGCGACCAGTTGCGCCGCCGTCCAGTAGGCGGCATCGCGTGCGTTGCCGAGCGAGAGCCGGACCGGCGCATCGCCGCTTTCGCGCATCTGCTTCGTCTGCAGCAGCACCTCGAGGAAAATATCGAGCTGACCGCGTTCGCGGTTGGTCTTGCCTTCCAGGTACGGCAAGGGCTGCGGATCGCCTTCCGGCCGGGTGAACGGCGCGCGGAACGGCGCGAGCGCTTCCATCGTCACCACCCACGGGGAAATCGTGGACGCGAAATTCTTGGCGAGGAACGGGCCGAGCGGCTGGTATTCCCAAGCCTGCACGTCGCGCGCCGACCAGTCGTTGAGCAGCACCAGACCGAACAGATGGTCTTCCGCATCGTCGATGGCGATCGGTTCGCCCAGCGCATTGCCGCGCCCGACCACGAAGCCCAGCTCGAGTTCGTAGTCGAGCCGCTTGCTCGGGCCGAACGACGGCACCTCCGCATCGGGCGCCTTGGTCTGACCCTGCGGACGCCTGAAATCCGTGCCGCTCACGAGCACCGACGAACTGCGGCCGTGGTAGCCGATCGGCACCCATTTGTAGTTCGGCATCAACGGCTGGTCGGGACGGAACAGTTTGCCCACCGCCGTGGCGTGGTGGATGCCGGTGTAAAAATCGGTGTAATCGCCGATCTCGAACGGCAGCGCCGTTTCGATCTCGCCCATCGCGAACAGCGCCTTCGACCACTCGGCCTGTTTCGGACTGCCTTCGCTCAAGCCTTCGGAAATCGCAGCGCGCAAGGCGCGGCGTTGTTCCACCGGCAGCGACAGCACGACCGCCATGTCGTGGCCATCGACCAGACCCACCGCCGCGAGATCGAGCACGCAATCGCCGATCGCGACGCCGATGCGAAGCGGCGCCTGCGGGCCACCCGACTTCGGACGGAAGCGCCCGAACGGCAGGTTCTGGATCGGGAAGTCGCAACTCGGTTGGTTGGCCGATTCGACGAAGCTGCGTCGTTTCGGGTCGTGTGTTGCGTCGATAAAGGCGCTCATCGCTGCTCCGGATTGAAATATTTCTTCACGTCGAGCCAGCAGCGGTAGTAATCCGCCTGCAACTGCGCCGACGCCAACGCCGCCTTCGTCGGCCGCAGGACCTGCCGCGTCTCGAACATGAAGGCCATCGTGTCGTCCACCTTGTTCGGGCGGCTCGTGTCGATGCGGCTCGCCTTTTCGTACGTCGCCGCATCCGGACCGTGGCCGCTCATGCAGTTGTGCAGGCTTGCACCGCCGGGCATGAAGCCATCGGCCTTGGCGTCGTACTCGCCGTGGATCAGGCCCATGAACTCGCTCGCGATGTTGCGGTGGAACCACGGCGGCCGGAAGGTGTGCTCGGCGCAGAGCCAGCGAGGCGGGAAGATCACGAAGTCGATCGCGTCCACGCCCGGCGTATCGGACGGCGACTGCAGCACGAGGAAGATCGACGGATCCGGATGGTCGTAGCTGATCGAACCGATCGTGTTGAAGCGACGCAGGTCATACCGGTACGGCGTGTGGTTGCCGTGCCAGGCGACCACGTCCAGCGGCGAATGATCGAGCTTGGCGCGCCACAGATGGCCGTCGAACTTGGCGATCAGGTCGAACTCGCCCTCGATGTCCTCGTAGCGCGCCACCGGCGTTTCGAAATCGCGCGGGTTCGCGAGGCCATTGGAGCCGATCACGCCCAGATCGGGCAGCTGGAACGGCGCGCCGTAGTTCTCACAGACATAGCCGCGCGCCTCGCCGTCCAGCAGTTCGACGCGGAAACGCACGCCGCGCGGGATCACGACGATCTGCTGCGGCTCGGCCTCGAGGCGGCCGAATTCGGTATCGAAGCGCACGCGGCCCTGCTGCGGAACGATCAGCAGCTCGCCGTCGGCGTTGTAGAAAAACCGCTGCATCGAGCGGTTCGCCGCGTACAGGTACACGCCGGCACCGCATTGCGAGAGCGCGTCGCCATTACCGGCGAAGGCCACCAGGCCGTCGATGAAATCGACCGCGGCGTCCTTGCCCGGCATCGGCAACGGACTCCAGCGCAACTGGTTCGGCGTGGTCGGCTCGTTGCCGTAGTCGAACACGATGCGTCCGTCGCTGATGCGCTCGAACGGCGTGTGCGCCGCGCCGGGACGGATGCGGTACAGCCAGGAACGACGGTTGCGATGGCGGGGCGCGGTAAAGGCGGTGCCGGAAATCTGCTCGGCGTAGAGGCCGTAAGGCGCCACTTGCGGTGAGTTCTGGCCTTGGGGAAGCGCGCCGGGCAGCGCTTCGCTGGCCAGTTCGTTGGCAAAGCCAGTGAGGTAGGACGTCATAGGCGTAAAGAATGCGAAAGACAAAACGCAAGCTTATCGGGGTTGCGTTCTTTCACGCATCGGGCAGCGCCGCAAATGTCGTCACGAGCCTTGCCGGAATCCGCATTGCGGACGGTTCGCGCGAACCGTCCGCAATGCCTTCGCGATTCCTCAGAACGGAATGTCGTCGTCTTCGAAGCTGGCGCTCGGCTGCGGCGGCGCGGGGCGGGAAGCTTCGCCGCCAGCCGGACGGCCATAGTTGCCGCCGCTGCCGTAATCGTCGCCACGGCTGCCGCCGCGGCTGCCATAACCGCCTTCCGAGGTGCCGCGACCACCACTGTATCCGCCTTCGGAACGCTGCGGGCGATCGCCGCGCGGCGCGCCGCCGCCCTCGCCACGACCACCGAGCATCTGCATCTCGTTGGCGACGATATCCGTGGTGTAGCGCTCCACGCCGTCCTTGTCGGTGTACTTGTCGTAGCGGATCTCGCCTTCGATGTAGACCTGCGAACCCTTGCGCAGGTATTCGGCCGCGATTTCGCCGAGGCGTCCGAAGAACACCACCCGGTGCCATTCGGTGCGCTCCTGCGAGTTGCCGTCGCGGTCCTTGCGCACGCTGGTGGTGGCGACGCTGGCACGCGTCACCGCCATGCCGCCGGGCGTGGTGCGATGTTCGGGATCGTTGCCGAGGTTGCCGACCAGGATGACTTTGTTGATGCCCCGCGCCATGAGGTGATTCCTTGAGCAGTTGAGTGAAGCCGCCGGTGCGGCGATGCGAACACGCTACTTTACCAGCGCGGCGGCGCGCATCCGAGTTCCGCCCGTCCGGGCATGGGAAAACTCCGATTTCCATCGTTCCGCCCAGCGGCCGCGCCGACCTGCCCCGCTATACTTCGCCGATGGACATCGCAGAACCCATCGTGCCGCCCTCTTCCTTCGACCTCAAGCAGATCCAGCAGCTCGCCCATGCCGACATGCAGGGCGTCGACGCGCTGATCCGCACGCGCCTCGCATCCGACGTGGTGCTGATCAACCAGATCGCCGAACACATCATCGCGGCCGGCGGCAAGCGCCTGCGGCCGATGCTGCACCTGCTCGCGGCCCGCGCGCTCGGCTACGACGGGAAGGACCACCTGCAGCTGGCGGCGATCATCGAATTCATCCACACCTCGACGCTGCTGCACGACGACGTGGTGGACGAATCCGACCTGCGGCGCGGCCGCAAGACCGCCAATGCGCTGTGGGGCAACGCGGCCAGTGTCCTCGTCGGCGACTTCCTCTATTCGCGCAGCTTCCAGCTGATGGTGGAACTGGACAGCATGGCGGTGATGCAGGTGCTGGCGAACACCACCAACGCAATCGCCGAAGGCGAAGTGCTGCAACTGCTGCACGTCAACAACCCGGATACCGACGAAGCCGCCTACCTCCGCGTGATCGAACGCAAGACCGCGGTGCTGTTCGCCGCCGCGACGCGGCTCGGCGCGGTGCTGTGCGGCTGCGACGACAAGCACGGCGCGGCGCTGTACGACTACGGCATGAACCTCGGCTACGCCTTCCAGATCGCCGACGACGTGCTCGACTACACCGCCGATGCCATCGCGCTCGGCAAGAACCTCGGCGACGACCTGGCCGAAGGCAAGGCCACGCTGCCGCTGATCCATGCAATCGCGAACAGCGACGACGCCACGCGACAGCGGCTGCGCGGCATCGTGGAACGCGGCGACACCTCGGCCATGGACGACGTGCTCGCCGCGATCGAAAAAACCGGCGGCATCGCCTACAGCCAGTCGCGCGCGCGCCAGTTCGCGCAGGCCGCGCAGGACGCATTGGCGCAACTTCCGGACAACGATTACACCGCCGCGCTGCGCGGACTTGCGAAATACGCGGTCGAGCGCGATCACTGATGCGGCCAGATCCTCACGCAGCCCTGCTGAACTTGCGGATCCAGTCACAAACCCATTGAAGCCCCCGCCTCGGCAACCTCAAAATTCCGGTTGTCGAGCTTTTCTCACGAATATCATCCGGATATTCATGAACCAAAGGTGCATTGCCATTTAGGATTACAATCTTAAACTTCACCTCGGCTTCGGCAACCGTTCCGAAGTCAATTGCAATACCAATGAGGTGAAACATGAGGTCTTGCAACAAGATGAACATGAAACGCGCTTTGGTTGTCATGATGAGCTCCGCCATTGCCTTTGCTTCGCAAGCGAGCGAGCGAGCGAGCGAGCGAGCGAGCGAGCGAGAAGATCGAAGTCGATCCGGGCATTCTGACGCAAGTAAGATCGCTTTACGGGCTGGATGAGGCCGGAGCAATCCAGCGCCTTGCCGCCGAAGCGGAAGCCGGCGACGTTTACCGCAGGATCAAGGGTTTTGAGCTTGCGGGCTACGCAGGCGCATGGTTCGATGCCGCAACGCAGCGCCTGCATGTGGCGCTTGCCTCGTCCGATTCGGAAGATCTGGTCGCCAAGCTCGGAGCCGTGCCTGTGCATGTGAGCCGGTCGCTGCGCGAACTGGAAACATTGCATGAGCGCATCGCGTCCGAAGCCATGACGGCGCTCGCCGAGAAGAACCCGATCACGGTCGGTGTCGATGTGGCGGCAAACCGCGTCGTAGTGAAAGTCGTACCCGACGATGCAGAAGCCGTTCGCGAAGTGCTTGCCGCCTATGGCTCAGCCGTTGAAGTTCGCGAATCGACGGAAACTGCGGTCAAGTTCACCGCCAATATGCGTGGTGCGGACGGCTACCGGAATCAGACTTTCGAGCAGGCTCCCGGCGGTTCAGGCTATGCTCCTTGTTCGGTTGGCGCCACCACCGAAAACGGCTACTACACGGCCGGCCATTGCGGCAACCGCGACTACTACGACGACTACTACAACTTCCATCCAGCAAGCACCTTGGTGCTCACCGATGGAACGACGCTGTTGGGCGCCATTGGCCACTCGGAATACCCCTTCAAGGTTCCGCCTCAGAAAAACCACGACATCGCATGGGTCGATACCGTTTCAGGCCACTGGCTTTTAGCGCAGATCAACGGCTACAGCGGCGGCACTTATAACGTCGGGGTCTTCAACGTGCCCGCAGCATGGGCGGGTACAAGTGACGTCTTCACTAACATGAGCGTTTGCCGCTACGGCTATGGTTGGCAAGTGGAGTCCTGCGGAACAGTAGGTTCTCCCACCACCCAAATCTACACAGTTCTTCACGGCTCGACGGTATGGCTCAGGGACGTTGTTGAGGTGAACGGCGGCTGCTCGAACGACGGCGATTCCGGCGGCACATGGATATCGGCGGGCAGCAACCTGATTCTCGGCACCACCATTGGGGCAAACCCGACAAACACTTGCCCCACAGCAGCCACGTACACGTACTTCCAGCCGATTTCCTACCATGTCAACGCCTACAGCGGCAGCGCGGGCAGCATTCTGACCCAGCACGGCGCAGCGGTCCCGACCGTCACCAACTTCCAGTGCCCGGACCTGAGCCAGAGCTACGGCGGCGTGTATTACTGCACGTACGACCACTACAACTCCCAAGGCTACACGACCAGCTACTGGACGCATTCGGGTGGAACGGCGACGACCGGCTCCATCATCGTCGGCACCTGTACTGGTGGGCAAAAGGTGACGGCCAAGCTCACCGTCTCCAATCCTTACGGAACCCTCGTCAAGAACTCCAGCTTCAACTGCCCACAATGAGGGAATCCTTGAGAGGCGATTCTTCGTTCCGTTGAACTTGCAACAATCGGAACTCCCTTCCTTCACGGGAAGGGAGTTCCATGAATCCTTGGTGACAAGCATGAACATCACCCCATCCCTCTTGAACCGCATGCGAAACGCGTTGCCCGCATTCTTGCTTGCATTGCTGCCGCTTTCCGCGCACGCCGACAGCGGCAGAATCGAATCCGGCCACAGCGCGATGTGGATCAATCCCGAGCGCAACGGCGAAGGCTGGATTCTGGAAATCCTGCCGAACGATGGCGCTGCGTTGTACTGGTACACCTCGGACGACGAAGGCAAGCCGCGCTGGATCATTTCCAACGGCGGCGGTTCCATCGTGCGCGGCGAGGATGGCGACAGGATTCTGTTCCCGGAACTCGTCACCGGCCACGGCGGGCGTTTTGCCCAGAATGTGCCGGCCAGCGACGTGACGCTGGAAGCGGTCGGCACCGCCGAAATACGTTTTTCGGATTGCAATTCGGGCGAAATTTCCTTCGACGCCTACGGCAAGGCGGCGACGTATCCGTTAACCCGTCTTTCCCGCACGATGGGCGCGGGTTGCTCGCCGCTTGGCGGCGTTCCGGGCGAGGCGATTCAATCCTATGCTGGAACCAGCGGCACATGGTTCGACGTTGAAAGCAACGGCGGCCCGGTATTCACGTTGCAATGGCTGACCAATGGCTCGGCGATCCTGTTCTGGTTTGCCTACGATCCGGAAGGGAAGCCATTCTGGGCGGCGGGACTTGGGCAATACGAAAACGAATTGCTGATCTTTCCGGAACTGCATTCGATCAGCGGCGGACGTTTCAGCGAAGATTACCCAGACGAACAAACCGTGGAAGTTCCGTGGGGCAGTATCGAAATGTATTTCACTTGCGACGACGCCACTGCCAGCTACAACGCCACGGAGGCAGACTTCGGTTTCGGTACGTTCCACTTGAAACCGCTGACGAGGCTGGCCCAACCAACATGCCCGTATGTGAAACCGAAACTGACCGATCTTTACGATATTGTTTTGATCGAGTTGCCGGAGGAGCCAGCGATACCGCCGACAGGCCCCGAACTCGGTAGCAGGAACCTTGTTTTTCCGGGTTCGGTCGCCAACAATGGCACGATAGCGGCCACAAGAAAAATAACCAACGCTTCGGTTCGACATCTTCCAGTTCGCCTCACACTGGCCAACATGGCCTGGGTAGATCTCCTGGAAAATTGGCTCGAAGTCTTGCCATACCCCCTCATTTCCGCTCAAGGGGACGCCATCCTCGCTACTGCGAATCCAGCTTCGACACACTTACCCATGATATTCAAGGATGGAAATTCCAATTACCTTCCAGACATGATGTACCCAGCCAATGTTCTCGGTGCATCGGATGATTTTCGCTATGCCGTTGGCCGGGGATACAGGCCTCTTCCCGAAGAAGAAGATGCAAATATCATTGCCCCCTGGATATGGGATGACGCACATGGGCATGCAACACTTCCGACGACCGACGAGTTGGGAGCGCCTTTTGCGCTTGTCGTCTCCAACGATGGAAACCGGGTGGTGGGGCGACACGACTTTGTTTCAAGAGAAATCCCAGGACAGGGTGGTGCCTGGGATATTGGTGGAAACTTCGGGGTTTACTGGAACAACAGACAGGCCCCGCAAATCATTCGCGGAGAGAACGGCGAATACCTCGGCTCCCCTGTCGCTTGCGACGCCAACTGCGATATCATCTTCGGCAATGTCTCATGGCAGAGGTACGACAACCACCTGCGCGGACAATCGAATCACTCCTGGTACTGGAACCCGGAAACTGGCAGGAGCGGCAGCCTCGGCGCGTTGCAACCCACGGAGGACAACCCGGAGGGATGGGCATACGACCTTTGGGCCGTATCGAACTCAGGCAGCTTGGCGGTTGGCCTTTATCATTCGCCGGAAATGACGGGCCAGCTTCCCGATGGCTCCAAATCGTATGATGGCCTGATCTGGAGCCAAAACACGGGCTTCGTGCAGCTATCCGAACTTCTGGCGGAAACCGGGCAAAATCTCGACTGGCCTGCCGTGTATGCGCACGATATTTCTCCCAATGGGGAATACATCTTGTTGGCCACGGCCGAGATATTCACTGCCCCTGGTCAAATTGGCGTACCGTCCTTCTCGCGCCTGGCACTGCTGCGCCTGACACCAAAGGCGCAGTAATTCAGCAGGTCCTGGGGCGGGCCTTCGCGCCCGCCCCGCATCCGTCAGATCAAGCCTTCCTTCCACGGCCCGGTGATCGCCACCGTGAAGCCCGGCGTGTAGCAATTGGCGAACAGCCATTTGCCGTCCGGCGAGAAGCACGCGCCGGCCCATTCCCCGCCGCGCAGGTCGAAGCTCACGCCGAATTCGTTTTCCAGCACCACGTTGTTGCGGCAGAACTCGAACAGTTCGCCTCCCGCGTTCATGCCGTAGAGGCGTTGCACCGGCTGGTCGCTGTCCTCGCAAATGACGAGGCCGCCGCGCGGACTCAGAGTGAGGTTGTCGGGATAATCCAGCACTTCGCGGCCCGGCGACTCGAACAGCAATTCGAGTTCTTCCCTGTCCGCGCGATACAGCCACAACTGGCCGCAGGCCGCGTCGCCGCCGTCGGTGGAATCGAAGAAAATTTCGTCGCCGCGCGCCTTGCAGGGCGGTCTCAAGATGCAAGTGCAACATGGTTTGAATAATCGAGCATTTCCTTGGCCATGGCTTCTTCCGGTGTCAGCCAGCCCAAGGTTTTTCGTG